>ERZ1674045.387-NODE-387-length-12519-cov-7.081836_pt1 | contig 12519 bp, 9 predicted proteins | sample MGYA00581131_ERZ1674045 | MGnify/ENA primary metagenome ERZ1674045 (study PRJEB41354, sample SAMEA4873299) | human saliva metagenome | biome: human-associated habitat [ENVO:00009003]; feature: mouth environment [ENVO:08000002]; material: saliva material...
TCAAAGACGGTTCAATGATTGGTTTGAACAAAGACATTTTGGTGCAATACGTGGAATACATCACCAATATCCGTATGCAAGCTGTAGGTCTTCCATTACCATTTGGTGCGCGTTCTAACCCAATTCCATGGATTAACGCATGGCTTGTTTCTGACAACGTACAAGTGGCACCACAAGAAGTAGAAGTGAGTTCTTACCTTGTTGGTCAAATTGACTCTAAAGTCGATACCAATGATTTCGGTGATTTCGATCTTTAATTAATTATTCTACGCAAAGAGCGGTCAATATTTTCAGCGTTTAAAACCTTTGAAAAGTTGACCGCTCTTTTTTTGCATACACGGTGAACCTGATTCAAAAGCCAAAGATAAAATTATCTTATGTGGAAAAATGGCACAATTTCATCTCTACCAATTCAATTCCGACAACTTTCTAGATAAAAAGGATAACTTAATTAAAAAAGGCTTAACAAAAAACAATGCTATAGGTAGAATAGGAAAATTCTTTTTATTATTAAATAAATCACATTCTAAGTAAAAACTAACGAGGTAAAGGATATGTCAGAGCAAGAAGTAAAAGAATTAGATCTCCATGGCGAAATGCTCGTTCGCCGTGAAAAATTAGCCGCATTACGCGAAAAAGGTAATGCGTTCCCAAACCAATTCCGTCGTGACGCCCTTGCCCAAGATTTACATGATAAGTACGAAGCCGAAGATGGTGAAGCATTAAAAGAAAAAGCCATTGAAGTTGCCGTTGCCGGTCGTATTATGACCCGTCGTGCGATGGGTAAAGCCACCTTTATTACCTTGCAAGATATGAGTGGCAAAATTCAATTATACGTTGCTCGTGATAACCTTCCTGAAGGCGTTTATGCAGAAGATGTAGGTAACTGGGATTTAGGCGATATTATTGGGGTGAAAGGCACGCTTTTCAAAACAAAAACCAATGAATTAACCATTAAAACAACTGAAGTACAACTTTTAACAAAAGCACTTCGTCCATTACCAAACAAATTCCATGGTTTAACCGACATGGAAGCGCGTTATCGTCAACGTTACTTAGATTTAATTTCTAATGAAGAATCTCGCCGTACATTTATTATTCGTTCAAAAGTGGTTGCAGGTATTCGTGAATTCTTTATTTCTAAAGGTTTCATGGAAGTTGAAACCCCAATGCTACAAGTGATTCCTGGTGGTGCATCTGCTCGTCCATTTATCACTCATCACAATGCATTAGACGTTGATATGTATCTTCGTATTGCACCAGAACTTTACTTAAAACGTTTAGTGGTTGGTGGTTTTGAACGTGTCTTCGAATTAAACCGTAACTTCCGTAATGAAGGGGTTTCTGTTCGTCACAATCCAGAATTCACCATGCTTGAATACTACCAAGCTTATGCAGATTATCACGATTTAATGGACAATACCGAAGAATTATTACGCAAACTAGCGATTGATATTCTTGGTACAACCATTGTGAAATACGGTGATTTAGAATTTGACTTCGGTAAACCGTTTGAGCGTATCACATTACATGATGCAACCATTAAATATGGTGCAGATAAAGGTATCGTAAAAGAAGATCTTTATGATTTCGATCGTGCAAAAGCTACCGCTGAACGCTTGGGTATCGAAGTTCAAAAATCTTGGGGCTTAGGCTCTATCGTAAATGCGATCTTTGAAGAAGTAGCTGAACATCACTTAATTCAACCAACCTTCTTAATGGCGCATCCAGCTGAGATTTCACCGCTTGCACGTCGTAACGATGAAAACCCAGAAGTAACTGACCGCTTTGAATTATTCATCGGTGGACGTGAAATTGGTAACGGCTTCTCAGAATTAAACGATGCCGAAGACCAAAACGAACGTTTTGATGCACAAGTTGCAGCGAAAGAAGCGGGTGATGATGAAGCGATGTTTAAAGATGATGACTTTGTAGTTGCACTTGAACACGGTTTACCACCAACAGCAGGTGAAGGTTTAGGTATCGACCGTTTAGCAATGCTTTATGCTAACGCACCATCTATCCGTGATGTAATCCTATTCCCTGCAATGCGTCAAAAATAATTAAATTGAAATAACATAAAAGGAAGTCTATCGACTTCCTTTTTTATTGTTTAAAAGTGCGGTCATTTTTTACCGCACTTTCATGAAAAAAAGAGATAACCATCTTAACGATTATCTCTTTTACATTCCAATTTGAAATTATTTACCCCAAACTTCTTCCACGATACTACGGATAAATTCGAGTTTCTTCCATTGTTGTTCTTCCGTCAAGATATTACCCTCTTCCGTTGAAGCAAAACCACATTGTGGACTTAAGCAAAGTTGATTGATATCCACATATTGCGCTGCTTCTTTAATACGAGCAATAATTTCATCACGGTTTTCTAACTCACCCGATTTAGAGGTGATTAATCCTAACACTACTTGTTGATTTTTAATAAAGCGTAAAGGTTTGAAATCACCTGCACGATCACTGTCATACTCTAAGAAGAAACCATCCACATTACAGTGGCCAAATAAGGTTTCTGCGATAGGCTCATAACCACCAGCAGAGAACCAAGTTGAACGGAAATTACCACGACAAATATGCATTGTAATCGCTAAATCTGCTGGTTTCGCTGCCACGATTTTGTTTAACATATACACATAATCTTTGGCGATTTGATCTAAATCTAAACCACGCTCAGTATAGGTTTTACGTTTATCTTCCGCACAAAATTCACCCCAGCTTGTATCATCCAACTGTAAGTTACGACAGCCTAATTTATAAAAGATATTCATCGCATCAATATAAGCATCAGCAATATCATCTAATAACAACTGATTGTTATCTTTATAACGTTCAATTGGCTGATAATCTGTGGCACGTACTGTACAAATTAAATGTAGCATTGATGGAGAAGGAATTGTTAATTTAACTTCAGTCTCCCCTGCTATCTTTTGCAATGAGCGGTAATGTTCAACGAAAGGATGGCTCTCTGAAAAACCGATCTTATCCACAATTTTTAATGTTTTCGGGCGTACATTATCGTGTTTAAATTGCACTGAGAATTTCTCCGCATCCACTTCTTTCACGCCATCTAATGCAGCTAAGAAATCTAAATGCCAAAAAGTACGACGAAATTCACCATCGGTCACCGCATGCAATCCGACATTTTTTTGATGCTCTACCAATTTTGCAATTTCTGCATCTTCAACTTGCGTTAAATCAGCACAAGAAATATCACCACAACTGCATTGATGACGAGCCTGTTTTAAGGTTTCTGGGCGTAAAAAACTGCCAACAATATCAAAACGATATGGTGCAGAAGTACGAATAGTGACACTTGGAAAAAGTTTACTCATTTTGCTTTCCTATATTTAATTAATTCTATGATAGACTGAGTGTAACAAAATTAACGTCCTCATTAAAGATTTAGACGTCTAGATGGATGTGAATTTTATTGTGATTTTATATGAATGGAATTGATATAAAATTTAAAAAGAAAAGTGCGGTCATTTCTAACCACACTTTAAGCCTATAAACTATTGCAATGCTTTCACTGCCTTATGGTATTCTTTTGATTGTTCCAATAAAATCTTAGCCGCTTCGCGCAGTTTATCCACATCCGATTCTGGCAAATATAACGATGTACCGATATTAAGAACATCATTCTTCAATTGCCCCTCTGGCAAATCTTTTAAATTTAAATTCACAAAATGAGCTTTAATTTTTATTCCTTTTTTATGTTTAGCGTAAGCATTCCATTGATCCGCAAATTGTTGTGAATATTTCACTGTCGATGCTGTCGTTTTATCAATTGGTACATTAATCACTGTATTCACGACATCTTTGATTCCCGGTACATCAGCTGATTTATCAATATCGCTAGTAAGTTCATTTTGAGCATTAACGTTTACCACGACAATATTACGTAAATTATAATTCTTAAGCTCAGTATATAATTTTCGGACACTAAGTAAATTTGACACATCCAATAAGCTAGCCAAACCTAAATTATCCGTTAAGCCACCATCAACTAAGTGCAAATAAGGTTTTTCAGCCTTATTTTGATAAGGCTCCATGCGTTTTTTCATGGCATCAAAGTTACTCAACAACAACCGATTAGGTGGATTCATCTGCATCAATAACTCTTTTTTATTTTCCACGAGGCAGGAACCACCATGATTATTTTGCGTAATCGGTGAAAAAATTAATGGTACGGCGCTTGATGCCGCTACTGCCCGAGCAATCTCAACATCATTTAAATCAACACAAAGCCAATCAAAGAAATCTTGCGTAAAAGAAACTTCCTGTCCTGCTGTCATATCTGTGGCATTAATCACGGCAAAAGGTCCTTTACGTTGCTCAAGATCCGAAAATTTTTTCTCCTTATATAAAGCAAGATTGAGTTGCTCCTGCAACAAATCGCTTCGGCCAAATTGTGGTGATGTAAGACGAGGTACATTGCTTACAGAAAAGACCTCATTAATGACTTTTTTCTGGAAATTCTTTTTCAAAAAGAAGTTATTAAATTTAGGGATGATATCTTGCCCCTCTAAGGCAAAATAAGCAGCCAACACAGAGCCACCAGACACGCCGTACACAATATCAATATTTTGCAATAAGGTGCTGCCTTTCTCCGTTGGCCGCACTGCGACATGTTGAAATTGCTCTAATACGCCATAACCTAAAGATGCTGCCCGAGAGCCTCCACCAGAAAAAGTGACAATCACTAAATTTTCTTTTTGCAATGCCTGCTGCATCGCATTTTCCAAGCGATATCCCTTTTGTGGATCTATTTGCTCAATCGTTTTAGTTGGATGATAAGTAATTGAATTGCAAGCAGTAAGCAAAGCGATACTGCAAGCAAGTAAACTTGATTTGAAAGGAAAATGAGTAAATTTCATAACAGTATTCCTTTACTGTGACGTTATTTATCTATTATATCTTTTTTAAAGGATATATACGTTTTGTCAAGGTTTTGTATCAAAAATAAAATGTGACAAAGATCTCATTCTTCACATTTTGATCTCAATCAAAAGTGGTAAATAACATATAATAAAAGGGTCTATTATTTATTTAACAATTATAAAAAAGGAATAAACATGAAAACATTGAGTGAATTTATTGTTGAACGCCAAGCAGAGTACCCAAATGCAAAAGGGGAACTTAGTGGTATTTTGTCTTCTATTCGTTTATTAGCAAAAATCATTCATCGTGATATCAACAAAGCAGGTTTAACCAATATTCTTGGTCAGTCTGGTGTCGAAAACGTGCAAGGTGAAAGCCAAATGAAATTGGACTTATTCGCCCATAACACCATGAATGCAGCTCTCATGTCACGTGAAGAAGTGGCGGGTTTTGCTTCAGAGGAAGAAGAAAGCTTTATCGCTTTTGATACTGAACGTGCTCGCAATGCAAAATATATTATTTTAACCGACCCACTTGATGGTTCATCCAATATTGATGTGAACGTTTCGGTTGGAACAATCTTCTCTATTTATCGTCGTGTATCCCCTATTGGCTCACCTGTTACCTTAGAAGACTTTATGCAACCGGGTAATAAACAAGTGGCTGCGGGTTATATCGTATATGGTTCTTCAACCATGTTAGTCTATACCACTGGTCATGGAGTGAATGGCTTCACTTATGACCCATCTATCGGTACATTCTGTCTTTCTCATGAAAATATGAAGATGCCAAAAGAGGGCAAAATCTATTCCATCAATGAAGGACAATATCTCAAATTCCCACAAGGGGTAAAAAAATACATTAAATACTGCCAAGAAGAAGATAAAGCAACTAACCGCCCTTATGCATCACGTTATATTGGTTCATTAGTAGCTGACTTCCATCGTAACTTATTAAAAGGTGGTATCTATATTTACCCAAGTGCAACTAACTATCCAAATGGTAAGCTTCGTTTGCTTTATGAAGGCAATCCAATGGCATTCTTAGCAGAACAAGCGGGGGGTATTGCCTCTGATGGTTACAATCGAATTTTAGATATTCAACCAACTGAACTTCACCAACGTGTACCACTTTTCATCGGTTCCGCAGAAATGGTGAAAAAAGCAGAAGAAATGATGAGAGAATTTAAAGAAGATTAAATTCCTAAAGTGCGGTCAACTTTGACCGCACTTTTTTAGCAAACAAAAAGGCGAACCTTGTCAGTTCGCCTTTTTCATTAATGTTTGTCAATTAATCCCGTTTTCTTGCAAGTAGCCACCAAATAATCGCCATAAACAAGAGACTTGGCATCAGTGCTCCTAAAAAAGCTGGCGCATTAAATACCACACTCATTTGTCCAAAAATTTCATTGACGACATAGAATAAGAATCCAAAGCAAATCCCCGTTACAATTCTTGCCCCTGCGGTAACACTACGTAGTGAACCAAAGATAAAGGATAACGCAAGCATCATCATCACCCCTACAGAAAGAGGCTGAAAAATCTTACGCCAATAGGTTAATTCAAAACGGCGAGAATCCTGTCCTGTTTGTTTTAAGAAAGCAATATATTCATACAAACCGGAAATAGATAATGACGTTGGACGTAATGAAACTGCGCCTAATTTATCTGGCGTTAAGCTTGTTGCCCAATCTTCTGTTAAGCGGTTTGTTGTGGTAATTTGCTCTTTTGATACTGCTGAATTATTCACTTGGCGCAACTGCCATTGATTATTTTCAGCAAAATATTGCGCTTGATTTGCATGCTTCAAATGAGTGAGGTTACGCTGGTCATCAAAGGTATAGATGTAAATATCTTCTAATTGTGCATCATCTTTAATTCGACGCACATACACGAAATTATTACCGTCTTTTGCCCATACACCATTTTTTACCGAAAGCATTGAACCACCGGAAAGCGCACGAGTACGCATATCACGGGCAAACTGTTCAGTTTGTGGAATCCCCCATTCACCAATAATCATAGTAAAAAGTACCAGTGGAAGTGCCGTTTTCATGACGGCTAATCCTATTTTAAAGCGAGAAAAACCCGCAGATTGCATTACCACTAATTCACTGCGGCTGGCTAAATTACCTAACGCAATTAAGGCTCCTAACAAGGCCGCCATTGGGAAAAAAGTTTCTACATCTTTTGGCATCGTTAAACCTGTATAAGCCACAGCTTGCCAAATATCATAAGAGCCTTTCCCTACGCTACGAAATTGCTCTACAAATTTGATAATTGCTGAAAGACCAACTAACGTAAATAGTGTGGCAAAAATTGCCCCTAAGATGCTTTTACCGATATAACGATCAAGAGTATTCATCAACATTGTTATTATCCTTTTCTGAATACACGACGGAATTTATGCATAGCGGTGCTATCCCAACTATTCAGCACAATTCCTAAAATTAAAAAGGCGATATTTACCAACGGCATTAACAAACCTGCATCAAGCTTACCTGCGCCACCCGCAGATTTAAATGAGCTTTGTAATAAGAAGTAAATTAAATAAAGCAATAATGCTGGTAAGATCTTCGCGAAACGGCCTTGACGAGGATTTACTTTACTCATTGGTACAGCAATAAGCGCCATTAAAGGCACTGCTAAAATTAAGGTAATTCGCCAATGCAACTCTGCTTTTGCGGCTGCACTTTTATCTTTTAATAATTGCTCAAAAGATAATTCAGCGGCTTCATCACTTTCTGAGTTTGTCTCTTGATGGCCTAAATACGCTTGGTAGTCATCAAAATGTGTAATACGAAAATCAGGAAGCACGGATGTGCCTTCTACACGCAAGGTATTCTGTAAATTCAAGACTTGGTCGCCATTTGGTAACGCTTTTAACTCACCTTTTTCAGCGGTAACCACTGACGGTTTCGTTTGACCTTTGGCTTTCATTTGGAAAAGATAAACATCACTGATTTGATTACCGTTAATCTTATCAATGAATAAGACGAAATTATTGTTGCTTGTGGACATGAATTGACCAGAAGCCAATGCCCCCATGGTTGGGTTCGCTTTAGCATCTTCGACAATCGCCGCTTGCTTTTGAATGGCCCATGGAGAAAGCCACAATGCATTGTAAGCAGCCAAGCCAGCTGTGAACAAAGAAAGAATTAACGCCACACGAACAAGGATACGTTGTCCCACACCACAAGCCCGCATTACCGTAATTTCACTTTCTGCATAGAGACGACCGAAAGTCAGTAAAATGGCGATAAACAAACATAATGGCAACATTAATTGCGCCATGGTTGGCATCCCTAATCCGAGTAAAGAGAACACCAGATCGGCAGGCACCTTACCATTTGCCGCTGAACCAAGTACGCGCACAAGTTGTTGACTGAAGAAAATTAAAAGCAAAATAAACAAAATTGCAATTTGGCTTTTAAAGACTTCCTTTGTTAAATATCGGGTTAATATCATTCTTTTTTTCTAACTAAAAAACACGGGAAACTGGCTAATTTAGATGGCGTATGATACCTTATTTTGACTGATTTAAATAGCAAATTAGCAACATAAGGAAATAACATGAAATATCAAGCAAACTCAACCGCACTTTCTCAATCAACCGATTGCCTCATCATCGGCATTTATGAGAACAATGAATTGACAAAAAGTTTCAATGAAATCGATCAAATCACACAAGGCTACCTCAGCCAGTTATCTCAAAGCCAAGATCTTTCAGGCAAAATTGGGCAAGCGACTCTGCTTCATTCTTTACCTAATCTTGCAACTAAACGCGTGTTAGTCGCAGGTTGTGGCAAAAAAGGCGAAACGACTGAACGCCAATTTAAACAAATCATCCAACGTGTTACTCAAACATTAAAAGAATTAAATATTCAACAAGCGGTGAATAATTTAACGGATGTGGAAATTAAAGATCGCGATCTATTTGGGAATGTGCGTTTTACCATTGAAACCATCGAACATAGTCTTTATCAATTTGATGAATTTAAAAGTAAAAAAGCGGATGCTATCTCACTTCAAGAAATCATTTTTAATACCGATGATTCACAAGCTCAGCAAGCCATCACAGAAGCGCAAGCCATTGCAAATGGTGTAAAAGCTGCGCGTAATATCGCGAATATGCCACCTAATATTTGTACACCGGCTTATTTAGCTGAACAAGCTAAAAATTTAGCCGAAACATCAACCGCACTTTCCTTAGATGTGATTGATGAAGAAGAAATGACAAAACTTGGGATGAATGCATATTTAGCGGTATCTGGTGGTTCTCAACACCCCGCTTACCTATCTATTTTGCATTTCAACAACGCCCCAGATAAAAATGCGAAACCTATCGTATTAGTGGGCAAAGGCTTAACCTTTGATGCGGGCGGTATTTCGTTAAAACCAGCTGCAGAAATGGATGAGATGAAATACGATATGTGTGGTGCCGCCTCTGTTTTCGGCACAATGAAAGCCATTGCAGAATTAAATCTGCCATTAAATGTCATTGGTGTATTAGCGGGTTGTGAAAACTTACCTGATGGCAATGCCTATCGCCCAGGCGATATTCTCACCACAATGAACGGTTTAACCGTAGAAGTGTTAAATACTGATGCGGAAGGACGTTTAGTGCTTTGTGATACATTAACTTATGTAGAACGCTTTGAACCGCAATATGTGATTGATGTTGCGACCCTGACTGGCGCTTGTGTGGTTGCTTTAGGTCAACATAACAGTGGCTTAGTTTCAACTGATGATGCCTTAGCAGAACAGTTATTACAAGCCGCACAGCAAACCACCGATAAAGCATGGCGTTTACCATTAAGTGAAGAATATCAAGAGCAATTAAAATCCCCATTTGCTGATTTAGCTAATATTGGCGGTCGTTGGGGCGGTGCAATTACTGCAGGCGCATTCCTCTCCAACTTTACGAAAAAATACCCCTGGGCACATTTAGATATCGCCGGGACAGCTTGGCTTCAAGGTGCAAATAAAGGCGCAACAGGTCGTCCAGTGTCTTTATTAACGCAATTTTTAATTAACCAAACTAAATAATACATAGGGCTAACATAACGTTAGCCCTAAAATTTTCTCAAAATCTGACCTCACTTTATTCCAATTCGAATTCAACCAGTAATGGATTATGATCTGACGAAGTAACCACTTCTGATGTTGCACTCACCACTTTTACGCCTCGCGTAAAAATATAATCAAGTGGATAACCTAAAAATCGCAATCGTTCATCTTGAGATAGCGTCACTGCATCTAGTCCATATTTTTGCATCAAATTATTGACTAAATTCAGACGACGCTCATTCCATGCATTAAAATCGCCAGATATAATGATGGGGCCTTGATGATTTTCCACAAAAGAAAAGAGCTGCTCTAACTGAGTTTGATAAGCCGAAATCCCCCATTCAAAATTAATCAAATGTACATTAATAAGTAGCAAGCTAGCGTCTTTTTCTAATGGAAAACTCATCACACTTGCCACTTTAGGTATTTGTATTAATGGTTCTGCTAGGCCACCACCGCAATACCATTCTGGTTGCGTTTTGGTGAATGTTTTTACACCTGATAAGAGATCTTTAAAAGAAAAAGAGGACACAAAAAGTGCGGTCGAAAATGTGTTTAAATTTTGATACTGCGTTGCCTCTTGCAATAACACAAAATCAGCTTGTTTAGACAATCTCGCTAAATCTTCTTGCCAACCCTTATCTTGCCCTTTATGCACATTCCAATTGACTAAACGAAAATGTGAAGACGTTAATTTAGGCATTAAACCATTAACCTTGTCACATTGCATATTTAGCTTTTTTTTAAAAGGAGTATAACTCACTTTTTGTGACGTATTTAGTTGAATGAATGTTTGGTCAAAAATCGTTAAATTTGTAAAAAAATATCCAGCACCTAAAACCACTAACACCAAGCCAATAGCAAAAAATCGATAGATTCGCTTCATGATTATCCCCTCTCTATGTGCGAATAATAACACCTCATCAAAGCAATGCAACTTTCACTTTAATACGCATCAATACCTACCTACAACACGGTAACTTTAACTTTTAGCTTTGATTTAAATCATACTTTGCTAAAAAAATCGTTGCATTTTCCATTTGTTATCTTAGTATTTCACTCAACTTTTAACTCTACCTCATCAATAAGGAGATTCATTATGTCTTTTGGAGATAAAAAATTAAGTGAAATCGCAGTCAGCGTACCCGGCTCAACTTCTCTACTTCGTGAATATGATTTGGATTTCTGCTGTGGTGGTTCCGATACACTTGCAAACGCAGCGGCAGAAAAAGGATTAAATTTAGCAGAAATTGAAACGCGCTTAACCGAGCTTCAAAACAGCAAAGCAGAAAACCCGGAAGAATATTGGGTTAATGCAACTTATCCTGAAATTATCGATCATATCTTAGTTCGCTACCATCAACGCCACCGCGAACAGCTTCAAGAATTAATCGTCTTAGCGGATCGTGTAGAAAGTGTTCATGGCGATCGTGAAGATTGCCCAATAGGTGTGGCGGCTGAATTACGCAATGTCTATGAGGATTTGAGCAACCATATGATGAAAGAAGAGCACGTGCTTTTCCCTATGATCAAAGCAGGTAACTATATGATGGCGCAAATGCCAATTCGTATGATGGAAATGGAACACGCAGAACACGGCGAACATTTAGATGTATTGAAATCATTAACAAACAATATGACGCCTCCGGCTGATGCTTGCAATACATGGCGTGCGCTTTACAGCGGCATCCAAGAATTTGCAGATGATTTAATGATGCATATTCACCGTGAAAACAATATTTTATTCCCACGTGTTATTGCTGAAAACCACTAAGAGCAAATCATATAAAGAAAAAGGGCGAAATCATTCGCCCTTTAAAATTAGCCTAAAACTGACCGTACTTTACTTCTCTTCACTGCCTTTATATAAACGGTTTTTATACAAATAGCTACCAAGTAAGGCATGTGCCAAGGCTTCTTTTTTCATTTCTTCCGGCACGTCTTTTTCAGTTAATGTGTCTTTTTCCTTATCGTAAACATAGCCTTTTGCTTTGCTATTTGGTGTTTGGATAACGACATCATGATTGCCTTTCATTAAAGCTTGGGTTTGATCAAACTGCATAAAGGCACGATCTGGATTAACCTCTTGCGTTAAATCAAAACCAATCATCGGATAATTACCGCTTACCCCCGCAATAGAAAGTAAGGTTGTCGGCATATCAATTTGACTCACTAAACGACTGTCTCGGCGTGGCTCAACATGCTCACCTAAAATTAACGCAGGAATATGGAAATGCTTAATTGGCACCAAGCTTGCCCCAGCTGCACGAGAATCATGGTCGGCAATCACCAAGAACACGGTATCTTTCCAATAATTAGATTGTTTCGCTAAGTTGAAGAAATAACCAATCGCATAATCTGCATATTTTGCGCTGTTATTACGGGTTGCTTTTGGTTGTTCGTAAAGCTCAATTTTACCATCCGGAAATTCAAAAGGATCGTGATTGCTCGAACTAAACACTAAGCTAAAGAATGGTTTTCCTTCATTCTGTAATTGGGTAAAAGTTTCGTTCGCTTTATCAAATAAATCCTCATCACTCACGCCCCAAGTCGC
>ERZ1674045.388-NODE-388-length-12510-cov-4.032919_pt1 | contig 12510 bp, 10 predicted proteins | sample MGYA00581131_ERZ1674045 | MGnify/ENA primary metagenome ERZ1674045 (study PRJEB41354, sample SAMEA4873299) | human saliva metagenome | biome: human-associated habitat [ENVO:00009003]; feature: mouth environment [ENVO:08000002]; material: saliva material...
GTAAATAGATTAGAGGTTCCTAATAGTCACCTAGGTGACCAATAGGAACCTTTTTTGCTTGACTTTCATAAATTAACTCAACTTAATATGTTACAATACGATTAAAACTAGTATTGTATGGAGAGATGTATATGCTAAAGCGATTATTATTAAGTTCTATTATATTGAGTTCTATTGGTTTATCTGCTCAAGCTATCGATATAAATATTCCTGGTGCAGACCCAAGTGTTGCTTCAAATGCTTATGAAAATTATGTCTTTTCAGATGAATATATAAAATTAGATAAGACTAAGATGGTGAGTGAGTCATATGAAGTTAGTAAAAATAAACCGGATATGGTGGAGTATAAAAAAGAAAACTCTTTATCGGACCAAGAATTAAAAAAGATTACAGAGAACTATGCTTCCATGTTACTAGGTGTTGTTGAAGGTAAAACAGATGTAATTTTACACACTAAGCAGGGAGGGATACATGTAACCACACCATTGGTATTAGATTATAAAATTAAATTAGATAATCCTCATGATTCTACCATATACTCTTGGGATACTCGGTACATACCTTTCTGGGTAAATGTAGATGATTATTCTTCTGAAAAAAGTAGAGAGAACATGACAAAGCCTAGTGGTAATTTTACTGGTACTGATAGTAGAAAACTTATATTACAAGAGCTTTCAAAAAATCAAAAGTCCACTATGGTATTAAAGCAAGATTCAGTACAGGGGGCAGATTTTACTTATCCTAGATTAAGAGATTCCTATTGGGAACAAGCTAGCTTTAAAGAAAAACAGTCGAAAGATATATACTGGAGTAATATGATTAGATTTGTCTATGAAAAGGAACCTGATGTTCAATATCGTTTAGGTTTTATTATTGAACCTAAGGCGGATAATCATCCATCTTCAGATATAGCAAATCAATTATTAGTTAATTATGTATTACCATCTATAACTCCATTATCCGATATAAATACATATTCTAAGCAGATAATATCGAATGATACTAATGTATTTTCGTATAGGGTATTAAAAGATAGTTTAGCGAGTAATGCAGTCTTTGAAGGACATAAAATTAAAGTCTATAATTATAATGATACGATTTTACAGCATGTAGATTATGTTAGCAGACCTACAAGTAATAGTGAGGATCCGTATGGTTATGTTGATGATATACTTTCTTTGGGGCAAGACAGTACAGAGAATTCTAATACTATCAAATCATATCATTACAACTTAGTTTGGAATGATGGTATTCCTGGAATTTTTCTTGAACAAGAATTTTTTGATGGTAGTGGTCTAATGCAATTCATCACACAAAATGATAAGGTTAGATTTATTAATGTTATTGAATATGAAAAATTAGATCAAGGTATAACAAAAGCACAGTTACGTAATATGTTAATCGATGTAAATGTATTACAACCACATAGTAAAAACTCTGATGCTATTGATGTATTTAATTTGATTGTAAATAAATAATAGATATTAATAGGGAAAGAAATCACATGAGATTTCTTTCCCTCATTAGATATGATATAATTTATATCAAAGTGAGGCATAAATGGTTTGGTCGCCAGCTCTCGCTTCTCGATTTTTAATATTGAAGAAACGGTCTGACTTCTTTGTCGGGCCTTTTTTTCATGCCTTAAACAAATTTATTTATCCCAATATGTTACAATTAATAATATAGTAGTCGTGTTGTAGGAGAGACCTATGTTCTATTTAGTCATTGCCGTCATCATCATTGCACTTATTGCAAAATCTAGGTCATCGAATAATCAAATAGATAATGATGCGGATATAGAGAAACAGAATCGCATATTGGATGAAATCAATCGTACATATGGGAATGTGGAATCGTATGAGCCGCAATTAGAACCTTCCGATGTAGAAGGCATATACTTTAATGAGTTCCGTGAATATGTTAATGCTGAAGGTCGTGTGTTGACTCCAGCAGAGATTGATGAGATACGATACAAAGACGATTATAGAGAGGATATTGAGCAGGATTTTCCGCATCATCGTTAATCATGGAGGACGTAGAGATGAAACGAATAATATGTGCTATCAGCCTTGGTGTATTGCTAGCGACACCAGTGCTTTCACAAGCAATTGATATAACATCTATGATACGTGTTACTAATGAATCTAATAGTCAATATGATAATTCGTTAGATACTTTTACAGAAACAAAGTTTTATGGACCTTACCAGTTCCGCGTATTAAAGGATGCTATTGAAACGCAGGGTGAAACAAAGGATATTGATGGTAGGGTGTTTAGAACCTCTGATGGGGTATTTATGTATGTTAAGGCTAAATCTATTGATTCCACTTTAGAGGCTGAGGTTAATGAGATTGTTAAAGAGAGAACGATTCCTGAACCTACTGTTAAGATGGTATTGCCTATTAAGGATGATGTAATAGAGGTCTATAATGATGGTGTGCGTAGTTTACTCGCTGAATTTATGTATGGCTGGCCATTAAAGAATAGGACGGATATGGTATTAGTTACTGATTATGAAGGAACTAGATACTATTATAAATTGCAGTTCTATAGAGATAGATTGCCAAATGGTGTACGCATTGAGCAACTGCGACACATGATTATGGATGCACAGTTTAGCTTTAAATAGATTATTGGTACATATGTAATAAAAAAGGTCTATATATTACAACTCAGTAATATATAGACCTTTAAGTGTATTATATAGTTTTCAAACTATTATAGGATGCTTTTACCCATAGGGAATACAGTTTTGCCAAAAACTTTGTTTACAAGTACGGCACCAGAACCGTAGAAGCCCAAGAGGGAGATGAATAATTCAGACCATGCTGCAAGAGCGAAGAAGCCTGTTTTGCCACCTAAGAATAGGTCTGTTGCAAGACCCAAGAATAGGAAGCAGATTAAGAACATGATAGCGAATACAACTTTGTTTGTTTTCAAAGATGCGATGGTACCAAAGATAGAGAAGATTAAGAAGCCCACAAAGGCGAATGCTAATTGTGTTACATCGAAACCTTTTTGGATCTCAGGACCGAAGGAGCCCATTTGGATCAACCAAACACCAGCCATAGCGGACCAGAACAAACCGTATGCGCCGAATACAACGGAGCCGAATGGATTGTTTTTCTTGAAATCAAAATAACTTGCAATTAATTGGGCCATAGAACCTAATAACACTGCCCAAGGGATAATAACAGATGTTGTTGGTCCAGACCAGCCTACGCGGGACGTGGATACCACAAAACATACTACAGCGAGACCTAGTAAACCAAGACCAGTAGGATCCGCTACATTTTCGCTCATTTCAACTTTTCTTACTTCGTTTTCCATTTGTTCCTCATTTCTCCGTGGGGGACAACTAACTACAAATATACAGATACATACTCACATGGTAATCGTCATACTATAATGCATCGAATAAATCAATATATAACCACTGTGAAAGCATTGCCCCATAAATGTAACATACATCACACTTTCAAGGCAATACAATGAGTTATAGTAATAATACGTAAAATGCATAGTTGATACTGTTAGCATTTATAAGAAACATTACGATTTCCAGTTTATTTTATAACTGTATTTACATTATAATTGCCTGTTCTATATGGATTTGTTATAGTTGTTGACCGAAATGAATGCGGTATTAGCGTAATTTTGTATTGCCATATAACTTGCTTATTTTGTTTGTGATATACTACTTATAGAGTATGGGAGGTTATATGGTTTTTCTTACTTCATTACAAAGTATTATCCCCATTGTGTTGCTAATAGCATTAGGGTATATATTAAAAGGGCGCGGCATGTTTAATGATACCTTTAGTTCTAATCTGTCACGCCTCATTATGTCTGTCATTTTACCAGCAGGCGTATTTGTATCAGTTTTACATCATATGCAAACATCGGATTTATGGAATTTACGATACGGTTTACTCGTGGTAGGTTTGACCTATTTTGTATCGTATATTGTGGCTTTCATTATGATGAAAATGTTACGCGTTCCTCCAGGTCGTCGTGGTATTTTTATCAACATGGTAGTAAACGATAATTGCCTATTTATCGGCTTACCAGTACAGATTGCCTTGTTTGGACCAGAGGCGCTACCATATTTTCTGTTGTATTACATTGGTAACACCATATCCGTATGGATGGTAGGGGTATTTCTTATCGAAATGGATCCTTTGCCACAGAATTCTAGTGCTACTGGTGAAAGCGTGCGCTCTTCAGGACATAAATTTTCTTGGAAGAAATTATTACCACCGCCACTTATGGGCTTTATCGTGGCTTTGATATTTTTATATGCACAGATCCCATTGCCTACGATTTTACATAATACCTTAAATTACTTAGGCGATATGGTTACACCATTATCCTTACTATATATTGGTATTGTGCTTCATGATGCAGGCCTTAAGAGTATGGCGCTTAATAAAGACTCATTAGGTGGTATCTTCGGTCGTTTTGTGATTGCACCACTCATCATGTTTGGCGTTATTATAACGGTTCGTTATATAGGTGGTATTACATTAGAGCCCATTGCGATGATTACATTTATCGTTCAATCCGCCGGTCCTGTCATAGCGGTTTTACCAATCGTAGCTAACGAATCTGGTGCTGATTTACCCTTTGCTACAGGGCTTGTTATGATTAGTACTATTTTATTTGTGTTCGTAATACCACTCATTATGGAACTATTAACAATAGTTGGGATTGTAGCATAATGGATGGCTTAATTCTCAGGTATATACAATGTAAAAGACTAGCAGTAGAGCTAATGCTGTACTGCTAGTCTTTTTCAATTTTAAAATTTATATAGAATATATTATAGCTTGAAATATAAGTTGAATAAATTAAATAGCATTCTATTTATTAATGTTGTTGACAAATGTATTTTTTAGGTATAGTGTTAAAATAGTTAGTTATATAAATTATGTTAATCTTTTTGTTTTTTATGTGATGGAGTGGGTGAGAGTATGAAAAAGAAAACGAATAAACATTGTAAGGTTAGCACTTTGTTAACGGCTGTTTTGGTAACGAGTACTTGTAGTTGTTTATGGGGGGGCTCTGTATATGGGGAAACTCCAATTACTGATGCGAATGGCAACACGTATCTGGCTAGTGATAATACTAATATTACTGGTAAAAGTAATTCAGTTCCGAGTGGTAAAAATGCTACTATTGTGGGGGATAATAATACAGTTACAAAGACATTCCCTAGAGACAATGGCTCTCTTGTAAATGCCGTTGGCAATGAAGATGTACGAATAGTGGGGGCTAATAATACAGTTCAAGGTAGCCGGAGACAACATGTGATTGGTGATAATAACCAAATCATCGCTCGTGATGCTGGGACGGTTACTGATTATGGACATCCATCTGGTCGTGAACCGAATGCATCAGATTTGACAATTGGTAGAGGGAATTTTATACGAGGTACTGACACATATAGAAATGAGTGGGACTCCTTAACTGTTATCGGTAATAATAACAAAGCTGAGTACAGCACAGAATCTGCTGGTGGTCCTTCAGCAGGTATTGTCATTGGGGATAATCAAAATATTGATACTATAAGTGAGTCTGTTGTGATTGGTAGTATGTCGCCTGCGGAGCAAGCCCAAAAATCAGATCAAGATCCAAGCGATAAAAAATATACGGTTGGTGGGTCTAGTACGATTATTGGATATCATACATCTAACACTTCAGGCGGTAGTGTAGTGGTAGGCAACCATTCAAAATCGGGGCAAATATTACAAACTATTACTGGTCACGGAACCACAATTGAAGGTGGGAATAATTTATCGGGTTCGTACTCTTCCTCTTATGGGGCTCTAAATTCGCTTGAAAGTACTGCCACTGATACGGAGGAAGCTGATAATGTTGCTAACTCTGTAACAGGTAGTTTAAACCGAACAGCTGGAACTACAGGTACCATGATTGTTGGTTCTGGTAATGTGGTGACAAATTCTAAAGCCCCAATGATAGATAATCCTGCACTAGGTTCAACCATTGGTGATTTTTCTATTCAAACTATAGATATGATTGGGACCGATAAACTCAGAGGTAAAACCGAAACTACAGTAGAAGATGGTCGACATTATATGAAAGAATACATGGCTTTGAGTGCTGGTGCCGTATCTATTTTAGGTAGTAGCAATACAGCTGATTATGCTATTCGCTCTCAAATTTCAGGTACTAATAATGTCTTAAAAGGGCAAGAGAATAATTTAAGTACTTTCAATACTGTCAGTGGATATGGTAATGAAGGTACGAATATTAGTCGATCCACCATAGTGGGTACTAGAAATGACCTTAAAAATGGTGAAGATAATGTAGTGATTGGGGATTTCCATAACTTTGATGGTGGAAAGCATAATGTTGTACTTGGCTCCATGGCAGCTGAGGAGCGAGATGTAACGAAATCATTTACAAATATATTTGATGGTAGTACATCTACCTATACAGTGAAGGAATTAGTTGCTACTCGTCGCAATACAGCAAATGTTGAAAATGCTGTAATGCTTGGTTACAATACGAACGTTACTCGAAATGGTGGTGTAGCATTAGGGAGTGAATCGATTGCTTCTGTAGATAAAGGGATTGCTGGGTATGATCCAACTACAAAAGCAGCATCTACTGATGGTTCTCCAACTTGGAAATCTACGGCAGCCGCTATTTCTGTTGGTGATTCCACAGGAACAACTGTTCTTACACGCCAAATTACAAATGTAGCAGCTGGTTCAGAAGATACTGATGCTGTCAATGTAGCACAGTTAAAACGAATTACAGCAGATTCCACATCTACTATTAATAATCAATTGACTCAAGTTAATAATCGTATTGATGCTGTAGATGGTCGTGTTAAACGTGTAGGTGCCGGTGCAGCAGCATTGGCTGCATTGCATCCTCAAGAGTTTGACCCTAATGATCAATGGACCTTTGCTGCTGGGTATGGTCATTACCGTGGTGCTAATGCTATGGCTCTTGGTGCATTCTATCGTCCTAATAATAAGATGTTATATTCTGTTGGTGCTAGCCTAGGCGGCGGAGAGGACCTCTTTAACTTAGGCGTTAGTCTCAAATTTGGTAAGAGTGAACCTTATGCAGACTACTCCAAAGCAGGACTTGTTAAGGTTATCAATGACCAAGATGCAAAAATTAAAGAGCAAGATGAAAAGATTAATGCTATGCAAGAACAAATTGAAAAAATGATGGCTAAGTTGAATTTATAATATAGATTTTTAAGTGTATATACAGCCAACTATGTTACAATAGTAATGTAGTTGGCTGTTGTTTTATAATGAGGTAGTTATGACTGAAATACAAGCTCTTTTATTATTGAAAGCGTCTCTAGAGTCCTCAGATCTTCACGGTGTTGAATCATTACTTGCCGAAGATTGTGTGTATGTATCTACGGGACGTGGTACCATAGCGCGTAATAAAATTGAAAGCATAGAGTTTTTATCGGCTATGACCGATTCTATTAAAGCCGATCGCGTGCCCGTCATCTGTCGTGTAATGCATATTGCTGAAGTTTATGAAGATGATGCATTGTTCCGCGAAGGCCGTGTAGGTCTTACGGTGGCCTATGATGAAGGTGATGCATATGCGTATATGTTATTTGTAGACCTTAATGACGATGGTCGCATTGAGCGCATCGTGTCTAGCCAAGAAAACTATACCATCGAATATGATGATCTTCGACTGTCTTTAGATGAGTCACCATATCGCTTTATGACCGTGCCCCATACGGTTAAAGACTGGATTGCAGCACTTAGTATATGGCTTGAAACAGACAATCTAGATGTAGACGATTTCTACAAATATATTGCGGAGGATACAAAGGTAGTATTCCAAAAAGGTGATGCCGAATCCATTACCCTTGAAAATGGTCTCGATGTAGAGGACTATTTTGATCAGTTGATGAATCAACATTTTGCTGCTGTGCCGCATATTATTCGCGATGAAGAGGATAAACTCATCTTAACATATGGACCTATGAGTCTCATTGTGAGCCTTAACGAAGAAGGTGAGTTGGCCTTAATCAGTATGTATATAGATACTCGTGATGAAGATGAGGCCCTTGACGATATAGGCTATATTGAGGAGGATTTAGCAGAACTAGCAGAAGAAAATATAGACGAAGAGTTTTAATAGAACGTATAAAGAGGCAGGAGCTTGCTCCTGCCTCTTTGCTGTATTATTTTGTTGTAGCATTTATAAATGCTTTAAATAAGCGCTTTGCTTTTTGGTCATTTATTGTCATCATTTCTGGATGGAACTGGCAAGCTACAAGCCATGGATAGTTATCATCCTCTAAGCCCTCCACAGTGCCGTCTTTGGCATGGGCCGTAATATGCAAACTATCGCCCACATCCTTTACCGATTGATGGTGATGTGAGTTCGTTACCCAATTAGTATGTCCAATAGCGTTGGCTAATTTTGACTTACTATCAATTGCTATTGTATGGGTTCCAAGGGCTGGCGTTTGATTTTGTGAATGTTTTAAGGAGCAGGATGTATCATATTTTAAATCCTGATATAATGTGCCACCACGATATACGTTAAGGATTTGAAGTCCACGGCAGATGGCAAAGATCGGAATTTGTTTTTCTTCGGCAGCTTTCAACAAAGCAAAGTCAAATTGATCTCGCTCCGGCCAAACATCTTCGATGCCTTGTAAAGGTTCTTCACCATAGTGTAGAGGGTACACATCGTGACCACCAGTAAGGAGGAGCCCATCTAAACGAGAGAGTGATTCTCGGGCAACCTCTAGATTTTTTGTGAAAGGAATAATAACTGGAATTCCACCAGCTTCTTCGATAGAGCGAGCATAATCATCGTTTACAAAAGCTCTTAACACATCTGCAAAAGGCGCATCATTTGTACGCAATATGCTGCCAGAAATACCGATACATGGTTTAGTCATCGTATCACCTCATATATAAATCATAGTTTCAATTATATAAATTGGTAGTAACCTTATAGGTCTATATCAATACCATATAAAAAGAGAAGGTCTAACAAGAAGCCTTAATCCTATACACTAGTCATTAACACTATGTATTAGTATATAGCATATATTTTTAATAGACTATAACATAATGCACAAGTACTATTTCTATGCTAATAATTCTATATATTAAGACACTGTCATACTCATGAAAAAACAAAAATTTAAAGAAAATTGATAAATATTTAATAATTAGGTATAATAATGGTTAGTTTAAGAGATAGAAGTATAGAGGAGCGTATTTATGAATTTGAAACGACTGATAGCATTAGGTTTTCTTGGTATGACATTAGGTATGGGACAGGCCTATGGAATTTCTGTCAATATACCTGGTGCTGATGCGACAATGTCTGTAGATGAATATCAGAATTATCGTAAGAATACAGCAGAGTCTCGTCTAATGGAACAAAAAATAGTAGAGCGTGTTACAAAGGCTGATGAGGCGATTCCTAATTATGATATGTCTAGATTACCAGCAGATATTTATCATAATACGGAATTGAATCATGGTATTAAGTACTCTAGTACAGTGTTTATTTTAAAAGATCATGGAGCGGATATAAAATTTACTGTTCCTGAAGCGAGTATCGTAGGGCATACTGATGAGAGTTACGGTAAGCATAAGGAGATAACACGCAGTGGTGGTATCTTGAGTTACGATGGTGAATGGTCTTATGAGTTAAGACCACAGCCAAAGAGTGAGAATTGGGAAGACACTAATATAGCCTATAATAAATTGAATTCAGAATCTATGAAAGACGTATTTTATAAGAAACGTAATCCTATATCGAATGAAGATAAACGTAGTATAAAGGTTTTAGGTGCCAATCCTTTTACATATACAACTGTTAACAAGGCTACATGGGATGTGTTTGAATATAAAAATAACCGAATAGTAGGTACCATAAACTTTACAATGCCTAAACAGCCAACGATCTCTTATCATCTTGGTTATATACCTTCTAAGAGTGTTTCAAAAAAGTTAAGTGCTCAAGGTGAAGATACAGTAGTCCAAACTATTATGGCCCCATTGGCCAATATTGTATTGCCATCTGTTAAGCCTGCTAGTGATATACTAGAGTACACCTCTGAGGTACATAGAGGGCCTTTCACATTTAGAACTCTAAAAAATAGTAAATCTAAGGGAACGAAGATTACTAAAACTGGTAAGCAAATAGAGTATTTCCAATCAGGTAAAATTAAAGAGTCTATTTCAGTAGGCCCTCTTCATAAAAGGGATGACGTAAAAGCACAAAATCTTTTATACAATTCTTTAATGGACTTTGTAGGTGTAGATTCATTAAATGAAGGCAAGCCAATTCAATATGCAACCGTATGGAATGATGGGTTGCCTGGCATATATTTTGAAGTTAAAGGCGAAAAAGATACTATATTTATTATGACTGTGTTTGATGATACACATCGTTATTCTCACTATATATTAAAGCCTCATGATGTTCATGTTAGTAACTTTAAGCTTCGTGATATTGTGCAATATGTAGATTATAAGCAAAACAAAGAGAATTACAGTAAGTATAAGGCGGGTTTAGGTATGCCATCGTATTTATTGGAAGAAAAACTGCTAGAAAAAATAGCTAATAAAAAATAGCTAATAAAAAATAAATGTCTTTTCATAGGGCATAATCATATAGAGATCATATATAGAGTATTTTATATTGTTCGATACAAGAAAGAGGACTGACTCGCATAGGTCAGTCCTCTTGTTGTTATATGTAATTATCTAAAGAATCTACCAATCAACGGCATATTAGCCCCGTCATTTTTATTGATTCCTTTTAATAGAACCATAATGATAACATAGAGGACTAACCCTTCGATACCTGTGAGTATAAAGTTACCCCACATTGGTAAGATATCTGTTAAGTAGTGGTAACTCATAAAGATGAGTATACCCATGACACCGGCACTGACCACGTTTTTCCACAGTAGGGAAATATCGAGGAAGTAGCCTGTATATTTTTTTATGTAAATCAAGTTGAGTAAGGCTGCAAAGCCGATATCTGCAACGGTTGCCCACGCAGCACCACCGATGCCAAGCCAAGGTATGGAGGTTAAGTTCCAGTTTAAGATAACCTTGATAACAAGGGCGATAGCCATGTTGATAACTGGGATACGAGGTTTATTTAAACCTTGTAAAATCCCTGTTGTTACTTGGTGAACACCAAGGAAGAAGATGGAGAAGGCTGTAATTTGTGTAGCCAACTCTGCTTTTGGTGCATTATAAATTAATGTTACCGTTGGAGCAGCTAATACATAAAGGAGTACCGTAAATGGCACAGTTGCCATAAAGGTAAGTTTCATGGAACCTGATGTACGTGAGTAGATGCCCTCTTGATCTCGTTTGGCAAATGCGTGAGAGATGGCGGGTACGATACTCGTAGCCAAGGCTGCCGTGATGATAGTAGCCAAGTTGATGAGTGGTACAGCCATGCCTGTTAAGTAACCGAATAGCTCTGTTACTTCGTTCATGGAGAAATCCGCCACTAATAGTCTACGAGGTACGATGAGCAAATCTAGGTTAGCCGTCAATGGCAACATGATACTGGCCAAGGAAATCGGCAAAGCCAATCCCACAAGGCGTGTTAAGATTTCACCACTGGATTCCCGTGGGCCATCGTAGCTTTCACCAGTACTACTAGCCTTAGGCAATTTGTAGTAATAGTATAGGAGTACTAGAAAGGCACCAAAGGCACCAACGCCGGCGCCTAGACTAGCACCGCCTGCCGCCTCAGGTAAACCGTAAGGCAATAGAATGGCCGCCGCACCGAGCATAACGATAACGCGCAAAAGTTGCTCAACGATTTGACTGACCGCTGTAGGGGTCATCATTTCATAACCTTGAATATAACCACGGAAACAGGATATCCAAGTTACAAAGAACACTGCCGGAGCGAGCGCGATAATAGAGTAGTAGGCACGACTTTCCGTAATGATGCCACTAGAGATGAGCCAATCCGCACCAAAATACATGGCGAGGCTGGCGATGAGTCCTGTTATGGTGAGCATAATAAAGGAAAGATTGAATACTCGTTTGGCCCCACCAAAGTCGTGTAGGGCTAGCCGTTCTGCCGTTAATATAGAAATGGCGATTGGCACACCTGCGCTCGAAATTTGTAAGAGTAATAAATAGATAGGAAAGGCCATCTGGTAGATACCGATGCCTTCACCGCCTAAAATACGGGATAGAAGAATCCAGTTAATACTACCGATGGCTTTTACTACGAAACCGGCAATGGTTAAAATTAAGGTTCCTTTTAAAAATCCACTAGCCATTGATTATAGAGTGTTGGAAGAACCCAATACATTTTTAATTTTGTGAGCTACCATGCCTTTAATAGCGTCACGAGCAGGTCCTAAATATTTACGAGGGTCAAACTCGGATGGATTTTGAGCCAAGTATTCGCGAACAGATGCAGTCATCGCAAGGCGAAGGTCTGTATCGATGTTGATTTTGCAAACTGCCATTTGAGCTGCTT
>ERZ1674045.393-NODE-393-length-12433-cov-11.160123_pt1 | contig 12433 bp, 13 predicted proteins | sample MGYA00581131_ERZ1674045 | MGnify/ENA primary metagenome ERZ1674045 (study PRJEB41354, sample SAMEA4873299) | human saliva metagenome | biome: human-associated habitat [ENVO:00009003]; feature: mouth environment [ENVO:08000002]; material: saliva material...
GATTGTCTTCGACCTTACTAAAAAGGAGGTTGAGGGCATTCTTAGCTTCTAATAACTCCTCAGGCGCATTGCTGGCCTTGAGTGCCAATAGTTTTCCGCTAACCTTAAGGTAGGGAATAGTCAATTCAGACAAAACCTGCATGCGGGCAACCGCACGAGCCGTTACAAAATCATATTGAGCACGGAAGTTCTTGTCTTGGGCAAAGTCTTCTGCACGTCCATGGTAGAAATGGACATCGTGCAAATCCAGTTCTTGAGCCAAGAGTTGGAGGAAGTTAATGCGCTTATTGAGTGAATCAATGATAGTCACATCTAACTGAGGATAGAGTATTTTCATTGGTAGACTAGGAAATCCCGCTCCAGCTCCAATATCAAGAAGTTTGATAGTTTCATTGGGAATCAAACCTTGAAGAATGGGTGCACTCGAATCGTAAAAATGTTTGAGATAAACTTCATCCTTGTCTGTAATGGCTGTCAAATTAATCTTTTCATTCCACTCGACCAAGAGTTCAAAATAACGTTCAAATTGTTTTTTTTGCTGGTCCGAAAGTGGAAGATTCTGCTCGGCAAGCAGGTTGTAAAATGTTTCTGGTTTCATAGTTATTTCCTTCTTTAGTATCATCTTATTTTACCACAATCATTAAAAATTTGATATACTGGTACTAATCTAAAAGCAGAAAGGACTTATATAATGACTTGGATTATTCTTGGAGTTTTAGCTCTTATTGTTATTTTTGTGATTGTTAGCTATAACGGTTTGGTTAAAAATCGTATGCAAACCAAGGAGGCTTGGAGCCAAATTGATGTTCAGTTGAAACGTCGAAATGATCTCTTGCCAAACTTGATTGAGACTGTAAAAGGTTATGCCAAATATGAAGGTTCTACCCTTGAAAAGGTGGCAGAACTACGTAACCAAGTGGCGGCAGCGACTTCACCAGCAGAAGCTATGAAAGCTAGTGATGCCCTTACTCGTCAGGTTTCAGGTATTTTTGCAGTTGCAGAAAGCTATCCAGATTTGAAAGCTAGTGCCAACTTTGTTAAATTGCAAGAGGAGTTGACCAATACAGAAAATAAAATTTCTTACTCTCGTCAACTCTACAACAGTGTTGTCAGCAACTACAATGTAAAATTAGAAACTTTCCCAAGCAATATTATCGCTGGAATGTTTGGATTTAAAGCAGCAGATTTCCTTCAAACACCAGAAGAGGAAAAGGCAGTTCCTAAAGTTGATTTTAGCGGTTTAGGTGACTAAGATGTTGTTTGATCAAATTGCAAGCAATAAACGAAAAACCTGGATTTTGTTGCTGGTATTTTTCCTACTCTTAGCTCTTGTTGGCTATGCGGTTGGTTACCTCTTTATGCGATCTGGGCTTGGTGGTTTGATTATCGCACTGATTATTGGCTTTATCTATGCCTTGTCCATGATTTTTCAATCGACAGAGATTGTCATGTCCATGAATGGGGCGCGTGAGGTTGATGAGCAAACGGCACCAGACCTCTACCATGTAGTGGAAGATATGGCTATGGTGGCTCAGATTCCTATGCCTCGTGTTTTCATCATTGATGATCCAGCCTTAAATGCCTTTGCGACAGGTTCTAACCCGCAAAATGCGGCGGTTGCTGCAACTTCAGGTCTCCTAGCTATCATGAATCGTGAAGAACTAGAAGCTGTTATGGGACATGAAGTCAGTCATATTCGTAATTACGATATCCGTATTTCGACTATTGCTGTTGCTCTTGCTAGTGCTATCACCATGCTTTCTAGTATGGCTGGTCGTATGATGTGGTGGGGTGGGGAAGGTCGCAGACGAAGTGACGATGACCGAGATGGAAATGGCTTAGAAATTATTATGCTAGTGGTTTCTCTACTAGCTATTGTGCTGGCACCTCTCGCTGCAACCTTGGTACAACTAGCTATTTCTCGTCAGAGGGAATTCCTAGCTGATGCTTCCAGTGTCGAGTTGACACGCAATCCTCAAGGAATGATTAATGCCCTACGTAAGCTGGATAATAGCGAGCCGATGCATCACCATGTCGATGATGCCAGTAGTGCACTTTATATCAATGATCCCAAGAAAGGTGGAGGGTTCCAAAAACTCTTTTATACCCATCCACCTATCTCAGAACGGATTGAACGTTTGAAACATATGTAAAATATGCCTATACAATCCTAAAAAATGAGCATTCTCGTAGTTGGAGATGCTCATTTTCTTATATAATTGAACTCAGAAATCAATTTGGTATGGCACTGCTTAACATTGCTTTCAAAAACTTCGTTCAGAACACATGATGTAGTGAAGAAGGATCTAGACTCTATGTCAAATGGAAGGTGGCAACTGATCTCGTTTTTAGCAGATTAGAGAATTTTTTGGTCGTGCTCAAAGTATGTGTTAGAGACAAGTAGGCCGTCGTAGTTGAGCTAGGATTCATTTCCATGAGCATGGATTTTAAAAAATTGTTCATGAATTCAATCTACAAATTAGCTATTCAAAAAAACGCACAGTGACTTCAGCCTGATTGTGAGAGAAGCTGGAATCACTGTGTGCTTTTAATTAGAAGTTGGTTTTTGTCCAACCTCTTTTATAGTCTATTTCGGAAAACTTCATACATAAGAATGGCTGCAGCAACACTGGCATTGAGGCTTTGAACATGTCCATTCATCGGAATGGTAATCATTTCATCGACCTGTTTTTTAATGTTGCTAGAGATGCCTTTCCCTTCATTTCCGATGATGAGGGCAATTTTCCCTTTTGTATTCCACTTGTGGCAAGGAGTACCGTTCATATCCGTTCCAAAGGTCCAGAAGCCTTCATCCTTGAGTTTGTCTAGAGTTTGACTGAGATTGGTTACTCGGGCAATCGGTACGTGCTCAATAGCACCTGTGGCCGTTTTGGCAACGACAGGAGTAACTCCGACAGCACGGTGCTTGGGAATGATGACACCTGAAACATTGGTCGCATCGGCCGTTCTCAAGATTGAACCCAAATTATGGGGGTCGGTTAACCCGTCCAGAATCAATAGAAGTGGATTTTCTTCTTGACGTGTTTTTGCTAGGATGTGTTCTAATTCGCTATAGGCAAATTCAGACACTCGTAGAACAAAACCTTGGTGGACAGCACCTTCAGTCATCTCAGAGAGGGATTTTTTTGAAGTCCAAGAAATGGACACCTTCTTTTCTGCAGCCAGTTCCTTGACTTTCTCAAGATTCTTACCTCGGAGATCTTCCTGGAGGTAGAGTTTGTTTCCAGTATTTGCAAGGAGGGCTTCGGTAACGGCGTGGACGCCATAGACAATATCATTTGTTTTCATGCCTCTATTATAACACAAAACCCCGTCTTGCAACGGGATTTTCTTTATTCAAGAATTAGTAAACCATCTTTAACTTCAAATGGGTCTTTTTCATTGATACGATCGTAAAACATGATTCCGTTGATGTGGTCAATTTCATGCTGAACAACGATGGAGTTGTAACCTTTGAGCTTAATACGGTGTTTTTCGCCGTTCTTGTCAAAGTAGTCAACAGTAACGCGGGCATGGCGCACCACATAGCCAGGCACGTTGCGGTCAACAGAGAGGCAACCTTCTCCTTCACCAAGAGCAGCGTCTTGAACAGAGTGAGAGACGATTTTTGGATTGTACATAATGGCTTGCAAATCGTAGGCTTCCTCTGGAGTTTCTCCTTCTTCAACAATATTTGGCACTAAAACAGCGATAATGCGTTTGGAGATATCCAATTGAGGAGCAGCCAGTCCAACCCCACCGCGTAGCCCCATCTTTTCAGCCATGACAGGATCTTGGGAATGTTTGAGGAATTGCATCATCTTTTCACCGAGAATGATTTCCTGGTCAGACAAGGGGAAAGTAACTTCCTCAGCAACCGCGCGTAGAGTTGGATTTCCCTCGCGGATAATATCGTTCATATCAATTAAGTGAGCAGCTTTTGTAATACGTTCTATAGCAGACATTTTCTCTCCTTTCATTACCTCTACATGATATCACAAAATGACAAGGATTGAAAGCATTACGGCATTAAGCTTATATAGAAAATGCCTAGCAGGTTCGATTCAGTTGTGAAAGAATTTCTTATCTGTGATATAATAAAAAGAAAAGGCTTGCATAAGAAAGTAGGGAGAATAAAGATGCAAAGAAGACAAGAGAGACATAAACGTGGACCAGTTTTTCGTTTTGTGAAAGGTTTAGTCAACTTTTTTAGACGTTATCGTAAGTGGAGCAACAAGGGATTTGTGGCGGTACTCTTGCTAGCAGTTGCTTTATCAATGGGTTTGGTCTTGTTGTTTGAAAGCTTCCAAGGCATGCCTATGACCAGTCAAAAACGAGATACTACTTCTCAAGAAGGAACTAAGAAAAAGTCTCAGGAGCAGGAAGAGGAAAAAACTGCTAGAATTATGGCTCATGGTGATTTGCTTTATCATGATATTCTTTACTTTTCAGCAAAAAAGGATGATGGAACGTATGATTTTCATGAGAATTTTGAGTATGTGACACCTTGGCTTAAGCAAGCCGACTTAGCTATCGGTGACTTTGAAGGAACCATTAATAAGGATCATTATTTAGCAGGTTATCCTCTCTTTAATGCTCCTGCTGAAGTTATGGATGCCATTAAGGATGCAGGTTATCATGTGCTAGATTTGGCTCATAATCATATTTTGGATTCGCAAATTGAGGGAGTTATTTCAACGGCAAATGCTATCGAAAAAGCAGGAATAACACCAATTGGAGTTTATACGCATGAGCCACGTGATCAGGCTCCGCTGGTCATTAAGGAAGTGAATGGTATCAAGGTTGCACTTTTGGCTTATTCTTATGGATTTAATGGAATTGAGCAAAATATTTCTCAAGAGGATTATAATCACTATCTTTCAGATTTAGATGAGAATAAAATGAAGTCTGAAATTGAACGGGCGGAAAAGGAAGCAGATATCACCATTATCATGCCGCAAATGGGTGTTGAGTATCGCATAGAACCGACTGAAGAGCAAAAAGCTTTGTATCATAAGATGATTGATTGGGGAGCAGATATTATCTTTGGAGGGCATCCACACGTAGTTGAACCGTCTGAAATTGTTGAAAAAGATGGGGATAAGAAACTCATTATCTATTCAATGGGGAACTTCATTTCAAATCAACGAATTGAGACCATGGAAGGTGTGGAAAATGCTAAGTGGACTGAACGTGGTGTTCTTATGGACGTGACTATTAAGAAGAAGGATGGAAAAACAATTATCGGAACAGCTAAAGCCCATCCTACTTGGGTCAATCGTACACCAAAGGGAACCTTTTCACCAGAAGGCTATCCTTTATATCGTTATCAAACCTATATCTTAGAAGATTTTATCGAGGGTGGTAGTCATCGTGACCAGTTAGATGAAGCGACTAAGGAACGAATTGATACAGCCTATAAAGAAATGAACGAACATGTGGGATTGAAGTGGGACTAGCTTGAATCCAGAGGAAAGAAAATGATGATTAAAGTAATTGCGACAGATATGGATGGGACCTTGCTGGATGCTAGAGGCCAGCTTGATCTCCCACGATTGGAAAAGATTTTAGATCAGTTGGATCAAAGGGGTATTCGTTTTGTCATCGCGACGGGCAATGAAATTCACCGCATGAGGCAACTACTGGAGCACTTGGTCAATCGAGTGGTTCTGGTTGTTGCCAATGGTGCTCGTATTTTTGAAAATAATGAACTGATTCAGGCTCAGACTTGGGATGATGCTATTGTTGATAAGGCTTTGGCTCATTTTGAGGCTCGAGCGTGTCAGGACCAGTTTGTTGTAACGGGGATGAAGGGTGGTTTCGTCAAGAAAGGTACGATTTTTACAGATCTTGAAAGTTTTATGACTCCAGAAATGATTGAAAAATTCTACCAACGGATGCAGTTTGTGGATGAGTTAACCTCTGACCTCTTTGGTGGTGTTCTCAAGATGAGCATGGTTGTTGGTGAGGAGCGTTTGAGTTCGGTCTTGGCAGAGATTAATGACCTCTTTGATGGCCGTGTTCGGGCTGTTTCGAGTGGCTATGGTTGTATTGATATTCTCCAAGCTGGGATTCATAAAGCATGGGGCTTGGAAGAATTACTCAAGCGTTGGGATTTGAACTCCCAACAAATTATGGCTTTTGGTGACAGTGAAAATGACGTTGAAATGCTTGAAATGGCTGGGATTTCCTATGCGATGGAAAATGCTGATGATAAGGCCAAAGCTGTGGCGACTGCTTTAGCACCAGCCAACAGCCAAGGAGGAGTTTACCAAGTCTTGGAAAACTGGTTAGAAAAAGGAGAATGAAGTGGCAGTACAGTTATTAGAAAATTGGCTCCTAAAGGAACAAGAAAAAATCCAAACCAAGTATCGTCACTTAAATCAAGTTTCAGTTGTAGAGCCAGATATTCTTTTTATAGGGGATTCTATTGTCGAATATTATCCTCTGCAGGAGTTGTTTGGGACGGCAAAGACTATTGTTAATCGAGGTATTCGTGGCTATCAGACAGGGCTGTTATTAGAAAATATAGATGCGCATCTGTACGGTGGGGCGGTAGATAAAATTGTCCTTCTGCTTGGGACGAACGATATCGGAAAAGATGTGCCTGTGAATGAGGCTCTCAATAATCTCGAAGCTATCATACAATCCATTGCTCGCGATTATCCACTGACAGAGATTAAATTGCTTTCCATTTTGCCAGTCAATGAGGGAGAGGAGTACAAGCAGACGGTTTATATCCGCACGAATGAAAAGATACAGGAGTGGAATCAAGCCTATCAAGAGCTTGCTTCTGCCTATATGCAGGTGGAATTTGTGCCAGTATTTGATTGTTTGACAGACCAAGCAGGTCAACTCAAAAAAGACTACACAACTGATGGATTGCACCTCAGTGTTGCCGGTTATCAGGTTTTGTCAAAAGCCTTGAAAAACTATCTTTTTTAGTTAATTGATTTCCCTTTTGCATTTTTGAGTTAGATAAGGTATAATGGTTTTATTGTCTTTTGGGGTCGTTACGGATTCGACAGGCATTATGAGGCATATTTTGCGACTCGTGTGGCGACGTAAACGCTCAGTTAAATATAACTGCAAAAAATAACACTTCTTACGCTCTAGCTGCCTAAAAACCAGCAGGCGTGACCCGATTTGGATTGCTCGTGTTCAATGACAGGTCTTATTATTAGCGAGATACGATTAAGTCTTGTCTAGTGGCTTGATAAGAGATTGATAGACTCGCAGTTTCTAGGTTTGAGTTATGTGTCGAGGGACTGTTAAAATAATACATAACCTATGGTTGTAGACAAATATGTTGGCAGGTGTTTGGACGTGGGTTCGACTCCCACCGGCTCCATTATTCCTTTGCATTCTTTTGCATTCCTTGGTAAAACGTTGTTAAATCAACGTTTTTTATTTTTGTCTTTGGTATTCCTTGGTATTCTTTTGCGAAAAAAGGATACAACAAAGGATACAACATTTTTGTCGTATCCTAGAAATCTATGTACTTCGCAAAGCGTTCTCCGATGTCGTCCTTTGCTTGCTTGGTTATGTGGGTATAAACGTTCATGGTCGTTTTTAAATCAGAGTATCCGAGACGATGTTGGACCTGTTTCAAAGTCATGCCTGCGTCGAAACATAGACTGGCATGTGTGTGCCTGAATCCGTGGATTTTAATTGGACGCAGATCGCTACCTTCCACAATTTTGATAAGCCACTTTCTGGGCAAGGTGCTTGGAATCGGCTTTTTAAATTCATTTTCAAAAATGTATTTGGTATTTGGATTCTGCTTTTTCCATTTTTTTAAAATGTTTTTTGTTTTCTTGTCCAGACTAATCAGTCGCTTACTGCTGACCGTTTTAGTATTGCCTATCTCTTCGCCTGCAAAACCTCTTGTAATGGCCTTGTTTATGTCCAGAGTATTATCGTTCCAGTCGCTCCATTCCAGGGCTAAAATCTCCCCTTTTCGTGCCCCTGTGAAGGCTAGAAGACGAAATAGAGTTATCTTTTCTAGATCCTTTGTTTTAGCAACAAGTTTCAAGAACTTTTGGAGTTCGTCTTTGTTGTAAAAGTCGCTTTTGATATCAGATTTCTTTCTTGTCGAGGTAATCACGCTATCAACTGGATTAGTTTCAATGTAGCCATGCCTGATTGCGTACTTAAAAACATTATTCATCAAGCCCTTTAACTTACGACCATAGACTAATTTTCTAGACCATTCATTGGCTTGTTCTTGCATTTGAAGAGGTGTGATGGTTGCTATCTTTCGTTTGCCGAAAGCTGGATAAATGTGATTCTTGAAATTCCTAGAGGTCTTGATATAAGTGCTCTCTTGAACTGTCTCAGAATAATCTTCAAGCCATTTTTTGGCAATTTCTTCTACTGTGATATCTTTCCTGTATTGCTCTCCATTTTCTATATCCTCTTGAAGTTGGAGTAGTGCTGCCCTTGCTTTAGCTTTTGTGGCAAATCCCTTTTTCCGAGCGTACTTACTTTTACCATTTTCTTTTCCAACATAAACGATGAAACCGTAAGCAGTTTCTCCGTTTTTCTTTTTATAAGACTTAATTTCCATTGATTTTTACCTCATTTCTTGATAAAATGGGTATAGTAAAGAGGGCTTTTTAATGCCTTTTACTATCCAGAATATCCTCGCACTCTCCTCGACCAAAATTTGAGTGTGGGGATTTTTTTGTTTAAGCTATTTACCTAGTTGAATTTCTAGTTGTTCTTTATCTGAGAAGTTCAAAATGTTAATACCATACTCTTGTAAAGCTATTTGATGGTCGTCTTTTATATTTCGATATCCATCATCGCTTACAATAATATATAACTGTTCTGTATCTCCATATTCCTTCCTACGGTATTCAGATGTATCTAGCCAACTAGCTAAGATAGTGTCAACTTGTTGTTTGGTAATATGATTATGAACTCTGGCTATTTTTGAAACACCTTTGCTCATGAATACAAAATTAAAACGGTGTTCTAGGCGTGATTTACCAGCGATTGAAAAAGCCGGAAAGACGGTGTAATGGTCGTTCTTCATGAAGTAGTATTTAACATCGTCTAAGAATTGAGATTTAACGTTGCTGGGAGCAAGTTGGATGAAGTCATAAACATTCATCAACAGTTGTGTCATGTCATGTATTACTTGACCTAGCTGTTCTTTCCCTGTTGTTCGTTCGATTGCTCCATTATGTAAATCAAATCCGTTAAAATGTAGTAGTGAATTAAAGATATCCTGACGTCGTCCTTTTTTTGTGACATCAACATTATTGACGGATAGATTCCATATAGTATAACCATCATCTGTAACTGTCAAATGTTTGCCGTTGCTTTTTATTGAGAAGCCGATAGCTTCCCCTAATGGATCTACAAAAGGAGTAATCACTTCAGTATGAGTATCAGTCACATCGTTAAAAACAGCGTTCTCTTTTATGTAATTTAGATAAGTATTTTTGATGTCGGTAGCATTCATGATATTCTCCTTTCTTTATAGGTTGATTATAACAAATCTTCTTGGATATTGATAGCTAAATCTTCAGAGTTGTTCACGTTGATATAGTCAAGTAAATTCTCAAACATATCCAGGAAATCATCGGTGTCGAAAATATCTTCATATGGAAGCGGATAGGCTTTGTAATGAGTTGTTTCATCTCCTTTTTGATAATACTCTTCTTCAGAAAAGATATTAACCCGATTACCCCAAACTTTCTCACCATTTGCGTTCTTATGGAATTTATTATTTAAATTGATTCGTAAGAGAGTATAATTGTGTTGTGTCTCCCTTAGATGAAAAACTTTACTTGTAGTACTGTAGAAGTAGTTCAAAATAAATCTAGTATTATGCTGACCAACAAGGTCAATAGTTCCTGAACTGCGATTTGTAAGAGTTCGATTGTGTTTAGTAGCAATTGCTTTGATTATTTTTATGAGAGATTTAGCTTCGCTATCGGTCAAAAGTAACTCTTTCATATTCTCCCTTTCTATTCTTCTCTTTGCTATACTAGCTGTTCCTCACACTCAAAGTTTGGCGATGGCGAGTGTGGGGATTTTTTGAGTTGTTTCCATTTTGGAAACAGTTGGCAGCTCGTCAGATAATAAAATAAGGCGTACCTCTTAGAAGTACACCAGACGAGTTTATCCTTGACGAACAAGGCTTTTTTACATTCTTAGTGTATTTCTTTTTTTAATTTCTGTCAAGCAGTTATTTTCGTTTTGTAAGTAGCTGCTTTTTATTCGTACTTAGCTATGTTTTTTTCAAAAACATCTAATTCAATTTCAGTTTCATGGCAGAGTAAAAGCAAGTCGTTTGGATAAATTTCGCAATGTTTCTTGGAGTTGTAATATATAGAAAATTCTAGCAAGAAGTTAGCACGGCTGTTTTTAAATAAACCTAAAGCAGCCATTAGTGTATACAGACCTGTTTTTCCTTTTCCATTGTTATAATCGGATGATGAAACTCCCATAAACTCATGGAATATTTCGTTATATTCCATGCTTTTTTTAGATTTATAACTAAATATCCGTCCACTATGTGCTGCTCTGTTTCTATAGCTATGAATCAAATTGAGCGATTGGGAAAACATATTTTTTACAGATTCGGTTATAAAACGTGATTCTAAACCGAAGCATATTGATATGACACTTGTCTTTTCTGCTGGTTTTAGTAGTTTATAGAAAGTTACTAGATTTCCAAATGTTGTCCCTTTTAATAAGATCCATGGAGGAATATTTCCGTGGCAATCCCGATAATGTTTGTAGGGCTCTAAATCATCATTTATGATTTTATCGAATTTATCAAATAACTGATACAAGGGATAGCGTGTTGAACCTTCCCGTTTTTTTCCACGCATATAATTTTTTGGTTTTAGATAATCAGATTGCAATTCTCCAAATTGTTCTGCAATGACATAAGCAATGGCTGTGCGCAATACAAGTTCAATTTCAAGCGTTGCTTCCATTATGCCGTTTCTAAATTCTTTATCTAACTGATACAGAGAGAGTAGATGTGAGAAAGTTTCCCCATCAGTAAAACGTTCAGTTTCGGCTTGTGTATTTAATAAAAATTGTTTATAACCATTGACAATTTCATAGTATCCATAGAAAGATAGGGATTGCCTAGCTAATAATTCATCATCTATAACTAGGTTCCTATCTTTTAATATTTCCAGTTGCTCATCAATAGTTTTGAAAGGTTTTGTCATATATTTAAGTTCTCCATATAGTAAAAAAAGCCCCATACGTAGTTGTATGAGACTTTCATAAGATTGGGCACGACGGCACCCGTTCATTAAGATTAAATCTAGTATAAACTAAAATAATCTATTTTTCAAGGGGAAAGTCTCATTTTTTTAAAGTATTTTGTTAAATTTGGTTTTATTCCCCCTATACACCCCAACGACTGCATAGATCTTGATGTGTGTATCTTCGGCTGGTGGGAAGTCTAGGATGATGTCTTCATACTTGTCATTGAGCGACACGAGGCGTAAGCGTCCGTTTTCGGTATATATCTTCTTGAAGTAAGAGCGGTCTCCATATGCGATGACTGCTAGGTCTCCATTATAGGTAGTCAGTCCTTTGTCTACCAAATAAAGGATGTCTCCGTCTTGGTAGTCGGGTTGCATGGAATCTCCACTCACCTTAGTAGCAATATCGTGGCGTGGTGGTTGCTCGTCAACTTCTATATTCTCTCTGTCTGTATCATCGTAACCGAATCCATAGTTAAATCCAGAAGCCGCTGCCGTCTCAGATACAACCTCAACTTGATACAAGTCGATAACTTTCTCTGACACTTCGTTTATCTTCGCTTTTCTTCGTCTCTCTTGTTCGTCACGTAATTTTTCAGCGTATGTGATAACTTTTCTTTGTCCAGGCGGTTCTAGTTGGTCGTAGATGGATTGGATTGGGGAAGTGGTAGGAGTGATTTCAATAGATGAAGGTTTAGCTAGGTCAAATAGATATTGAGGAGAAACTTCTAAAGCCTGAGCATATATTCTAATATCCTTTTCATCTAACTGTCTATTTCCGTTTTCATGGTTAGAAATTGTATTTTGTTTAAAACCTGTCAGCTCGGCAAGTTTTTTTTGAGTCAATTTCTTGGATTTTCTTACTTCTTTAATTGAGTTACCTAGTATATTCATATTAAACAACTCCTTTCATTTCTTATTATATACTAACGTGACAAAAAAATAAATAAAAAAATCTCAAAAAGTGATAAAAAATTATTGACAAATATCTCAAAACGAGATATAATTAAATCAAGCTTAAGGAAATAACAAAAACAAGCCGGAGGGAAACACAATGAATAAAGGACTTACAACACAAGAACAAATCGCACTAGCGAAAGAAATCTTACAAGTTAAGAACCGCAGAGAACGCTCACTTAAACTAGGAGAAATCCTAGATCGTGAAAAACTATCATCAGATGATATGTACG
>ERZ1674045.397-NODE-397-length-12385-cov-2.547689_pt1 | contig 12385 bp, 9 predicted proteins | sample MGYA00581131_ERZ1674045 | MGnify/ENA primary metagenome ERZ1674045 (study PRJEB41354, sample SAMEA4873299) | human saliva metagenome | biome: human-associated habitat [ENVO:00009003]; feature: mouth environment [ENVO:08000002]; material: saliva material...
TTAGATAGAAAGATTGTCGTAACAAGAGAAATTGATCAAATAGATGAAGATATCATAAATCAAACTAGCGAAGTTAAAGATTTATGGAGATTACAATTTATTATAACTGATGAGTTGGAATATAAATTATCTATGTTTAATAGAGATAATTTTGGCACAAGAACAGTAGAACTTGATAAAATTGAAATTTTAAATATAAAGCATAAGATTTCAAAAGATGACTATAAATTTAATTTAATAGTTATGTATAAATTAGTTAAAAAATTAAATAGCAAACAAGATATAAAAGATCTTAAAGATAAAATTGAATATAGATATGCAGTGTTAATGAATAATGACATAGCTGGATTTGTAGAATAAATAAAATTTAAAATAAATAGGAGGATCAAAGATGAATAAAAATGTATTATTAGGGATAGGTGGAATTGTTATTGCTGGGCTAGGATTTGGAATTTATAAAGTTATAAATAAAAAATCAGAAGAAAAAGTTGTAGATGTAGAAAATGACGTTGAAGAAGTAAAAGAGGATTTAAAAGAAAATAAAAAAGAAACTTCAACTGAAGAATATGTTGATGAACTTTTTAAAGAAGAAGCAGAATTAGAAGAATATGAAGAAAAAGAAAAGAAGTCTATGACAGACATGGATGTATTTGAAGACAAAGTTACAGAATCTTCAGAATTTGCAGCTATAAATGCAATGAGAGAGGCTTCTGGTAAAGAACCTCTTAAAGTAGATGAAAAATTTGAAAAGTTCTTAGGTAAAGATAAAGATTCTGAAAGTAAATCTATGAAAGAATCTTTAGACAATATCGCAGAAGGAATTAAAAAGGATCCAAAACTTAAGAAAAAGATCCTTGATGCATTATCAGAATAAAATAGATTTGAGAAGCTTTCGAGCTTCTCATTTTTATTTTTATTTTATTATAACTTAACCTCTATCTGGACTTTTGTTGTTCATCTGTTTTAACTTTCAGATAATTACATATACTAAGATAGAAATAAAATGATATTTATTTTAATAAACAATAATATTTTTAAACATCATCATGTCATTTTATTTTTAAAATATGAAAGGAGTGCTAAATATGGACAGAAAAGACATTGATCTTAAGTTGCAAAAAATTCAAGAATTTAGAGAAAGGGCGAAATCTAAATTAAATCATAGTAATACATCTATACCAGAATTTAAAGCACCTTATGGTCATAGAACACTTTTGGAAATTACACCAAATATGCTAGAATCTTTTCAATACTCTCGTAACTGGATACCATTTGCAGATCATAACTCTACTCAACGTAATGATATGTCAATATCACAAGAAAAAGCAATGGTAGTTCCATTACATACAGAAGTACCTCTTTGTGCATCTGCAATGTGTATGGATATGTTTGAAAAATCTTCAATTATTGAGAGAATACGGGGGAAGATTACAAAACTAGCAGAAATAACATATCAAAGTCAACGTATTATCGTCTATAAACATAATGGGCGTATAAGTTTATTAGACACAGATGGTACACATGATAATGGTGGTTATATGGTGTATGAGAAAACTGACTTAGATCTACTTAAATTGGGCGAAGAGTACGATATTAATTCAGATGACTCAAATTTCACATTAAAATATCCTCACTGTTATAATCCAATTAATTCTATGATGACTCGTGGTAATAACTTCTTAACAATGATGGATATTAATACAGATATGCAAGGAGACTCAATTAAAGTAAGTGAATCATTCTGTAATAGAATGACATTTGCTAAAATCTCTAGAATTTCTATTGATCTTAAAGATAGAATAATCATATCTAAGTATAAAAATATTTTTCCACCACTTAAAACTATACTAGAAGACCCAGTTGTCTTTAAAATAGTTGAAAATGAAGGAGAAATAACAAAACTTACTCAGACACACGATGTCCCTATATCTGAAGAAGAAACTCAACTTATAGTTCATCCAAACTCTTATATAAATCGTATTAGAGTTATATGTAATGAACCAATAGAAAATCCAATTCTTGAAAGCTATAGACAGGAATATATACAATTCCGTAAAGATGTTTATAATACGCTTAATAGAATAGTAACACAATATAGAGACATATGTGATGACAAGATTCTTCGTTATCTAGAGAATTTTAAATACTTTGATAAACTTAGAACGTCTGATAAAGTTATAAGCAAACCTTTTATAACTATTGATGTTGTAACATTTGTGAGACCTGGAATAGGGGCTAAAGTAACTAATTCCCATGGGGCAAAGGGAACTATTGAAAAGATATATCCAGACGGAGAATATAAAGACCCATCTACTGGGCGTAATATAGATGTACTTTATAGCAGTCTTACATTTGTAAACCGTACAATTATGGGATTTTGTGAAGAACATTTCTTATCTGCTGTATTTTATTGCTTTGTAAATGCTGCAAAGAAAATGAATGCTGATACATGTTTTAAACATTTTATTAATATTTGTGCGTTATGCAATATCAATTATGATTTTGAAAACAGATTTACTCCAGAGGAAATTCATACATTATGTCAAAATTATGAAACTCTTCCAGTTGCAGTTATGCCATGGAGTAACGACTTCAGTCTAAAACGTGTTTCTGAAATAAGGGCGTATGCAGTTAAACACTTTGGAATGGCTGAAACAGATATAGAAGTGCAACATCCAGAATACGGAGATTTGAATCTTACAGTAAAACATTTAGTAGGTTATACATATCAGCACATAGACCATCATGATACTATGTTTGGTAATAGTAGTACATCACAACCAGAGACAGATACAAAAGGTCTTGCAAAAGAAAAGAATGATGAGAAAGTTAATGCAGAATCGTTAAGATCTAAGAAAGCTTGTAAAGAAGATGTACAACTTACATATAATATTACAGGTTTACTACTAAATCATGACCTTAAAGCTGCTACAGTTAATGATGGAAATCGTGTTTATATTGTAACGGAAGAACTTCGTGCAATAGGTGCTGATATTTATTTTGAACAAGAACTTAAACCTAAAGAGGAGGATTAGATAGATGTTTTTAAAATATAGTAATAATAAAATAGGAAAATCAGAAACATTTATCCCTAATACTACACATATGCTTAGGTTACCAGATGGACAAATATTAACATTAGATTTAGATATAGGAATAAGAGTAGAATCAAATGGAGATATATCTTATAAAGATGTAGTCTATAAAAAAGATGATGTACAAGTACTTCCATTATCTGAAGTAAGTAACCACTTGGAAAGACCTGGAACTATAACAAGAGCAACAGAAGTAGTATTAAATGATTTCTGGAGAAAGAGAACTAGTTTCCCAGACCCAGAAACAGTTAGTGATGATATACCATTCACTAAAGCAATTATAAAAGCTATAAAAATAATGAGCAAACCTAGACCACTTGACCAGAAAGCATCTGATAAGCTTCTTAATGATGTTAGAAATCTTAATAGCTGTGTAGATAACAATAAAGAAATATCATTGTCTGTCGCATCTAGATTATTATGGTCATTTGGTATTAACTTTAAAGATATATTTAATGATAAAATAAATGGAGGTAATTAATATGTTTGGAAGAAGAGACAGCATAAGAAACGGAGTATTTTCAACAGTTGGAGGTTATACAGGAGCAGCTGAACAATATACACAACCAGCATATACAGTAAATTATAATAATGCTATTAATACCGCACAATCAGTATATACATATCAACCAACACCAGTTGCCAATGTAAATGTAAATGATCAAGAAGCTAAAAATAGACTTCTAGATGCAATATATGATAACATATTAATAGATAATAATAACAGAGATTATCTTGCTAGACTTGCATATATAGTAAATAATAATCATATAGTAGCAAGAAAAGCAGAAGTTGTGACTCTTATTGATAAGATTGTAGAAACTAGTACAAATACTATCTTAAATAAAATAGGAAACGGTCCATACGGAGATGAATATATCGCAGGACTCGCACAAAGAATTAATCAAGGATTAGATAACCAATTAGCTCAATTAGGTGTAGATTGGAGAGTGTATCAAAATCCAATAACTGCAGATAGTGTAACAGTACATAAAAATACAGTAACTGCATCAGGTAATTCTACTACACAAATGTTTAATTCATTAGGTGGAACTACGGTTGTTAATAGTGTTACTGGAGCTGGAACTCCAATCCAACAAAGTGCTAGAATTAATGAAGCTATACAAAAGCTTAAAAAGCTAGTACAAGATTGTGGATTTACAGATATGGATAATGCAAAGAAACTTAAGAAATTCTGGGATGCAAACTTTATAAGAAAATATAAAAACTTTGCAGATATAGAATTTAGTCAAATATGGCAAGCATTAAGTATATAATAATTAAAAACAAGATAATTACATATAATAAGGTAGTATAGAAATATACAATATTTTTTATTTTAGGAGGAATAAGATGAATACATTCAATTGGAAAATCGTAATGGTGCATTTATTAATCGGGAGTTTAGTTAACAAAGCGAGGGTTATCTCTATAATGAACCAAGATAACTTTGTTACTGGGGTAGAAATCTACTACAGTGAACCAGAGGTAATTGATAAAGCAGGTAGATATGGTTCTTATTCATTATTGGTTATAATTGATAAGAAGAAAGCTACTACAATACTAGATATGTTAACTGGTAGTAGAAATGCAATCATGTCTAAATTACAAGAAATACACGCATCAATACCGAACAGTAAATTAGCTTTAATACCAACTGCTGAACTTTCTAATGAGTTTAGAACTAATCTACAATTGAACTCAGAAGAAGCTGCAAAAACTGATGCTACTAAAGCAATGGTATTTAATGAAGTTAATGCATTCTACAATAGTGTGAATACATATTCTGCTTCACCAAATCCATTAAAGTCTATTGGTAGTATAATTGAGTCTGATATGAATAACTGTATGAATACAGTTGCAACATTATCTACTAAATTTGCTAATGACCCTGGATTGACATTAGAATATCTAAATAGTGCAACTACAGACGTGGATGATGGTGTATTAGAAAAAGGTATAATTTCTTATTACAGTGGATTTGAAATTAGACCACAATTGGTTATGGACCAGTACAGACAAATATCTTGGAATATGATAGTTAAACCAGGATATACTCTAATGAGAGCTGTTAAAGATGACACTGCATATTCTAATATAGGATAAGAGGTGATTTTTATGGAAAAGAAAACTTCCGGAGTTGTATTAAAGAAAAGATACAATGAGTCAGATCCTAAATTGGAAACAGTTTCATCATTAATGAAAAATGATGACACACCTACAGTAGATAACAGTAATATAGCGGATACTTTAAAAGACATTTATAATAATATAAATGGAAAAGTAAACGTAGAATATTCAAATAATAAACTTAAAATCAACGGGATAAATAATCCCGTTGAAATAGGTCTAAATCTTATTGGTAATATGATTAATAAAGATAAAAGACCAGTTGAAGAAATAATCTTCAATAAAACTAATACGGTTACTATGGATAGTAAGAATATATATGAAGAACCATTAAATGCAACTGAAGTTGTAATTACAATGGGAGATATAAAATATTATCTTATGCCAAAGAATATCGTATTAACAACTAACCAGCTTAAAGCTGTTCATAAACTGGAATATACAAATAAATCCAAATGGCCTCATATGTTAGCTGACGTTATAAGAGATGCATATAGCCCTAATGTAGTAGAATATAGTCTTATGATTGCTACTTTAAATCTAGATGATGAAGAAATATATATGCCAGCTGATAAAATCCTGGAAATAGCGGTATCTAATGGATTTATAACAATAAATAATGAATAAAAGATATTGTGGAGAATTAAGGTTCTCCACTTTATTTTTATTATTTTAAAGGAGTAGAGTGATTATGAAATTTGAACGTGAAGTATCAGTGCTAGACAAAATGTATAGCAAGTTTGCTAACGCATTTCAAAGAACTGGTTTCTTAAATAATGATTTATTTAATATAAATCGTGATATTAAGGATTATTTATTTGAAGATGTATTAATAGACCCGTACACATCAAATAAATATGAGGAAGTTCTAATAGCTTATAAAGAAATTCCATATAATGAGAGAATTCTTCAAAATATAGTAATGATTAAGAAACAGAATGAGAATGCTCTAGATATTCCAGCAAATATGGACATATGTGCATCATTGGATATAATGAATGTACGTTTATACAAATGTATATTTAGTAAACCACCTATAGATATTAATATGGAAAAAGGTATAGAAATACAAGAAGTTATAGAGAAGATTGAATATCTGCGTAAAAGAGGTTATGTTATTATAGAAAGTGTTGAGAAGTTCTATAAAACACAAGCTAAAAAGCATAAATATAACGTAGAACGTATTACTAAACAATCTATAATTGAAGATAGTATAGCTGATAATAGTGTGATACTTGTAATTCCAATACCTGAAAAGAATGGAAGCTATAACATTAATGGTCAAATAAGGCAACCATTTATGACTGAAGCTTTTTATTATGAACGTGCTAGATATGGTTATACTCCATTTACATTTAAAGACCGTAAAGGAAAGAACCGTAATAAAGTACGTAAACAAACTGCATACTTTATTCATGATATATACACAAAAGATGGATATAATAAACCTATATTTCATTTAAAGTTCTATGCTAAATACTTCGTAAATGCACTAGCAGTATTTGAAGAAAAGGAAGCAGAAGATATAGTAAAACAAATAATGGAGCTTGATATATCAGATGAAGTTAAAGATATTACTCTTAATACTTATGAATGTTATCTTATGGACCAAGAAATGAGAAAGAAATCTGGAGATGCTATCCCAAATATTTACCAATGGATAGAAAGATCACATGATGTTGGATTTAATAAGAAACGTGAAAAGATGATAGCTTCTGGAGAAATTGATGAATTCCTAGATAATTCAGAGATTCCGGAGGAAGATGAAGATGAAATATTTGCTAAAAATAATAGTTTTAGATTAGATCGTAGAATGATTAATGCTAATACTGTTATAAAACTTATAGCTGGATATAGTAAGAAACACTTCTATGCATTATATCCACACCTAGGAGAAGAATTATTACGTATTTCTGATACTAATAAATCTGTAAAAGAAAAGACTTCTGATAATGCTGTTAAATATAGTAAAGCATTTATAAAACCAATGAGTCTTGAAATATATAAAACTATAGCTTCTAATAGTGCATTATTCAATACATTTAATAATACTAACTGTTTTGATTATAATGCATGTCTACAATACAATAAATACCGTTATTTAGCTGATACTAATCCTAATAATAAAGATAGCCGTGATTCTACAGATATATTACCACGTGAAAGATTCTTAAAATGGGGAGTAGATTATGGACTTGTAGATGCTGTTACAGTAAAGTCTGAAAAATCATCAGGAACACAAGCATTAGTAACAGGATTACAAATTCATGCTAATAGAATATTTAAAAAGAGGTAACTATGATAATATATGAATTAGAGTTTGAAAATCATGTCAAGTTAGGTAATTTTAAAATACAACTTGATAATCCTATAGTATCTATAGTTGGTAAAAATGGTTCTGGTAAGAGTTTCCTCTTATCAGAACTTCATCCATACCCGTCTTCTAATAGATATAGTAGTGCATATTCCATTATTAAAGGCGTTAGCGGATACAAACGTATAATATATAAAGATAATGATATATTTTATGAAATAATCCATGAGTATACTCCAAATAATAGAGAAGGACATAGTGCTAAATCTTATTTTAATATAATAAAGAATGGAGTTACTGAAGAACTAAACCCGACTGGAAATGGAAACTTTTTTAAAGATCTTGTAAAGAAATATCTAAAATTTGACCATAAAACATTTAATTCTTCTCATATTAGTTTTAAAACTAATGGTCTTACTGAGTCTTCTGCTAAGAATAGAAGAGAATTATTATCTGATATAGTTGAAACTAGAGAAGTAGAAAATATGACTAGAAATTGTATAATAGAATACCGTACAGTTAATAATATGCTTAATAAGATTAAAGACGGGCGTAGCGGAGATGTAACTGGAACTGTAGATGAGTTAAAACATAAACTTAAAGAACTAGATAGTGAAGAATCTACAAATAATTTCAAAATGGATGCTATGAAATTATCTATTGAAGAAGATAAAAAGACACTTACTCAATATGATAATTTAAAAGAAGATAATATAGAAGATATTAATGCATGTTTAGATGCTTTAAGTATGTTTTCTGATAATGAAACTGTTATAAATAGATATAATATAAAAATAGAAAATGAGAATGCTATTAATAGATTATTTAGCGACATAACTTCTAGAAAGGATAAATATTATAAAGAAGTATCACTTTATCAGACAAAACTTAATAAAGAAGACTGGATTAATAAATGCGATATAACGCGTTTAGAGGCCTCTAATAAGCGTTCTAAACTTAGCTTATACGTTAATCCTAAATATATGGAAAACCTTTCTATTGAACTTATAGAGCCTTTAAAAGCCATTATAGATGCTATAAATAGAGTTAAAAACTGTAGTTATAATTATGCTAGTAAAAATGTAATTGATATAATGAAAGAACAAGAAGAAGAAAAACATGTATTAGAACATTTTATAGCAGAATATAATAAGAAGTATAATAATTCTGAAGGCGGGAAAGAATATGAAGTAGAACCGTGTCCGTCAAATTGTGAGCTATATCAAAGATATGTAACTGATGCAAAATGGGTAAAGGAAAATGCTAATAGTTTTAAAATGAGTGAAGAAAGTTTAGCTATAATAAATAGCGATATCGAATTATTAAAACCATTAAAGTTACTTTACAATCAATTACATATAATAGATAAATATACTAATAAAACTATGACAGATTTACATTTAAATAAAGATAAATCATTTTTTATTAATAGTTTAACTGATGGTGAATATATAATATCAGTTTATACATTAAAGACTAATATAGAAGATCTCATTAATAATATATTAAGTCTTGAGAATAGTATAAAAGATTATGAAATAAAACTTGATAGTATTAAGCATATAAATCTAGATGTAGAAAATCCTGATATTTTATTAGAGGAAATTGATACATTAGAAAAGGATTTAAAGGCTATTAAAACGCATAATGTCGAGTTTAACATCAATCCATATCTTCTTAATACAAAATATGCCTATATGACAAAGAATGCGTTAAAACAGCATTATAATGCGTTAAAAGAGGCAAATATGAACTATAATAAGTTAACTCTTAGAATATCTTCTGATGAAATGAGTATTAAGATATTAGAGAAACGTAATTATGCTATAATTACAGAAAGAGTTAATATACAACGTATTATAGAAGATAAGATTAAAGTAGAGCAAGAATATAATAGTCTAGATAAAGATAGAGTTGCTCTTTCTAGAATAAGAACTATAATGGAAAAAGAAATTCCATTAATAATGCTTAATAATGTATTATCTTTCTTAGAAAAGCAAACTAATATTCTTTTGGATGAAAATAATATTCCAATTAATATAGAAATAACGGTAGATGATATAAATATACTTATATCTGCTTCTGTTAATGATATAGAAATACCAGATATATCGCAATTATCTTCTGGTGAATTATGTTTAGTTAGTTTAATAATGAATGCTTGTGTTCTTACTTTATCTGGATATAAAGTATTCTGTTTAGACGAAATAGATGCAAATCTTGATATAATTAATCGTAAGAAGTTTAATCAAATAATTGACAGTCTTCTTGCAACACTAGAAATAGACCAAATCATATGTATATCACATAGTATAGAGTCTTCTAGTGATACAGCACATAGAATAGTAATAGGAGATATTGATGGAATATCTTTAAATGGAGCTAGAACTGAATATAAAATATAATATATAGGAGAATAGTATGGAAAATAAGATGTTTTTCCTTAAAAAGGGAAGAGGTATTGAATTTGAAAGTATTATAGGCGGTAAGAGTATTCCTTGTATTCGTAGTAGTAGTTCTAATAGTACGAATATAATTAAAATTGTAGAAGGACTTAATCATTTTCTAGAATATTTCTATATTAATGATAAAGTGGAATACTACAAATTGGGACAGTTTCTATTTAGAAAAATAGTAGAAATGTATAATGATACGAGTTTATTAACTCGTAATGCTGATGAGACTTTTAATGAAAAGTTTTATGAATTAATTGAGAAACATGTAACATTTGACGAATATATAGTCGAGTGTGTATGTAGATATGTGGATGCTATATCAATAGATAATATTGATGATAAACCAGCAGAAACTGAAGTAACTTTGGATAATTTAAACTGTAGAATTATCCATTGTCTTAATATTCTTATTAAGATTGGTTATATATTTAATGGTATATTAAATAATACTAATAATAAGAAAGAAGATGATTATTTACAATTCATAGATAAAATACTTGATAATCTATGTAATGTATACGCAAGATGTTTTCCTATTGATAGAAGCATAGATGAACTTAAATCTGAAATACATCATTTCTTTACGGAATTCTATATTAATCAATGGACTAAAGAAAATACAGAAAACTTTGTAATAAAGTTTAGTGAATTTGGAATGAGTGAGCAGAGACTTGCAGATGATGCTAGAAAAATTATTTGGAAAGCACTTCGTAAGTACACGCCACCACTAAAAGATCAAAATGATGAAGAACTTGCAAAGAAATATAGTGTAATACTTAAAGATATGAATAAAGTCGTATATAATATGACTTGTGACTGGGATGACTTTAAATTTGCTAATAAAAACTTATCTAAGTTTATAACATCTGTTTATATGAATATAGTTAAAAACCAAGATAAACGTAAAGAAATTCCAGAAGTTAATATGATAGACATAGTTCAAGACAGTTATTCAGATACTAATAAAGATATAGCTCTTTATAGTGATAGGACTGCATTTCTTTATAGTACTCGTATTAAAACTGCTAGAGAGCTTATGGATAAGTTTATTATGGAGCTTGCAACTATATATAAAAATCTATTAGATACTCGTGGTTTAGAAACTGCTGAGAAAATGTCAAATTTTGTAAAAAATAATATTGTAATAAGTAAAGATCACTTATTTAACCAACTTATTATTAATAAATGTTTACTAGCTGTTATAGGAGAGTATAAAACTTATACAAATCTTATATTCGGTACTAGTAACCAGAATATACTTGCACTATTCTATTTTAGAGTAATGGAAGACCCAGAACTTGAGTTCTTGCATAATATATGTAGAATAATAACAATGCAAGATAGTAAAATACCAGTTACATCACTAAATGATGCTAGTATAATAGCATTATTAAATAGTGGAGAGTTAGAAATAGGTTTAGAAGATTTTAAATCGTTAATGAACATGTATATGGGAGATGTGGATACCTATTCGCCAAATATACATGAGATGTACGATATGTTACGTTTATTAAATAGTCCAAAAATGTTACGTAACTTATTATTTCCAAAGCAATATCCTATCGAGTATGATGACTCTGATGAAACTAACCCGTATGAAGAATACACTGATAGACCTGCTGTTGTTAATGACTTATTTAAAGAATTTGTGGGGTAGTACATGACTTTAGACGAAGCTTCAGAATTATGGTTTAAATTTATGTATGCTGAGCTTAACCCTAGAAAAAGTCAAAATGGATGGTATAAGATAACTGGTGATAGAATATGTAGCGAATGTCCTAGACATAAGAACCGTAGCCTGTATATATGGTATCAAAAAGATAAAAGGCCATTTCTTAAATGTTTTAGAGCCAGTTGTACTATCAGACGTTATATAACAGTAGAAGACTTTACTGATTTTGGATTTGATAATACTGACGCTATTGTTAATTTACTTAAAGCATCTAAAGTTGATAGTAATATTAAAGAATGGCAACTCAGAACAAAACCAGTAATAGTCCAGGATAAAGTTTTATCAAAGTATCAAATTGATTATCTGATGAAAAGAACAGGTATTCAATTTAATCCAGCATTGATACAATTTTATAGAGTAGTACCTAATTTATATCAAACTATTAACGATACATTAGACGAGTCGGATACTGATGATCTTAATAAGTTTAATGTATTAGGTATTCGTAATGATAAACGTGGAATTACATTTGCCACACGTGATTATAGAATGTTTATGTTTAGAAGTATATTTGGTAATTATAAAGTTAAATATGCATTAGAAAAAGATTATGGTTATACATTATATAGAGGCGTGCCAGATCATGTTGATACTATTGTAATTACTGAAGGTATATTTGATATCATAAATATCTATAATTATTATCATAAGAATAAAA
>ERZ1674045.407-NODE-407-length-12236-cov-6.097857_pt1 | contig 12236 bp, 12 predicted proteins | sample MGYA00581131_ERZ1674045 | MGnify/ENA primary metagenome ERZ1674045 (study PRJEB41354, sample SAMEA4873299) | human saliva metagenome | biome: human-associated habitat [ENVO:00009003]; feature: mouth environment [ENVO:08000002]; material: saliva material...
CTATCAACCAACGTCTAGACGCTGAGACCATTAATCTTGTTGCAGAGGAATGTGGATTCAAGACAGAATACGTGAGTGCAGAAGTGCAAGAGGCTGTAAGCGAGGAGGAAGATGATGAAAACGATCTTGTTCCACGTTCGCCAATTGTAACCGTAATGGGTCACGTTGACCATGGTAAAACAAGTCTTCTCGACTATATTCGCAACACCAATGTCATCGCAGGTGAGGCTGGTGGAATCACACAACATATCGGAGCGTACAACGTTCAGCTTGAAGATGGACGCCGTATCACATTCCTTGATACTCCAGGTCACGAAGCATTTACAGCGATGCGTGCACGTGGAGCACAGGTAACCGATATCGCAATTATCATTATCTCTGCCGATGACTCTGTGATGCCTACAACAAAAGAGGCTATTGCACACGCTCAAGCAGCTAACGTTCCAATGGTATTCGCTTTGAATAAAATCGATAAGCCAGGAGCAAACCCTGACAAGATTCGTGAAGACCTATCTCAAATGAATCTATTAGTAGAGGAATGGGGTGGTAAATACCAATCACAAGAGATCAGTGCGAAGAAGGGAATCGGTGTAGGAGAATTGTTAGAGAAAGTTCTTTTGGAAGCAGAAATGCTCGACCTAAAGGCTAATCCAAACAGAAGAGCTACAGGTTCAATCATCGAATCATCATTAGATAAAGGCCGTGGATACGTTTCTACCGTCTTAGTTAGCAACGGTACACTTAAAGTGGGCGATAACATTATCGCTGGAACACACTGGGGTCGTATCAAAGCTATGTTCAATGAGCGTAACCAACGCATACAATCTGCTGGTCCATCAGAGCCTGCAATCATCCTAGGACTTAACGGAGCGCCTACCGCTGGTGACTCTTTCCACGTGTTAGAGACTGAACAAGAGGTTCGAGATATTGCTAATAAGCGTGAACAACTACAACGTGAGCAAGGCTTGCGTACACAAAAACGTTTGACCTTGAGCGACATCTCTCACCGTATCGCATTGGGTTCATTCAAGGAATTGAATATCCTTGTGAAGGGAGATACCGACGGTTCTGTTGAAGCATTGAGCGATTCGTTCTTGAAGATGTCTACCGAAAAGATTAAGGTAAACGTGATTTACAAGGCAGTAGGACAGATTTCAGAGAGCGATGTAACTCTTGCAGACGCTAGTGACGCTATTATTGTAGGATTCCAAGTGCGTCCTTCAGCAGCAGCACGTCGTCAAGCAGAGAACGCAGGCGTTGAAATCAACACTTATTCAGTTATCTACGACGCTATCGACGATGTGAAGAAGGCGATGGAAGGTATGTTGGATAAGGTGAAGAAAGAAGTCGTTACAGGACAAGTTGAAGTGCGTGAGGTTTACAAGATATCTAAGGTTGGAACCGTTGCAGGTGCTCTTGTTACCGAAGGAAAAGTGCATCGCACCGACAAAGCACGTGTTGTTCGTGACGGAATCGTTATCCACACTGCTCCAATCAATGCGCTAAAACGATATAAAGATGATGTGAAAGACGTTGCAGCAAACTTCGAATGTGGTATAAGTCTAACCAACTTTAACGACATTCAGGTAGGTGATGTTCTTGAAACATTCATGGAAATAGAGGTACAACAAACCTTATAGTAACATTTGTTACCATATAGTATTGTGGTATGCAATTTGTTATAGAAAAAGAAAGGGGGCGATCTTCGGGTCGTCCCTCTAACGGATAACACAATATATAATTGTATGGAAGGACAAGAAAAACAGAAAAATGAATACGTTAGGAGTGTCGCCGAGCGCAAATATGAGTTCGGCTTTACTACTGATGTACACACAGATATCATTCCAAAGGGCTTAAATGAAGAGGTCGTTCGTTTGATTTCGCAAAAGAAAAACGAACCCGAATGGCTCTTGGAATTTCGTCTTAAGGCTTTCGAGTACTGGAAAACAATGAAGCAACCAACGTGGGCGCATCTTGATTTACCAGAGATCGATTATCAAGCCATATCATATTATGCCGACCCAATGGCGAAAAAGCCTGCAGGAGATGGTAAAATAGACCCAGAACTAGAGAAAACATTCGACAAGCTAGGTATTCCTTTGGAAGAAAGGTTAGCACTTAGTGGAGTTGCTGTAGATGCAATTATGGACTCAGTCTCTGTTAAAACAACCTTCAAAGAGAAGCTTGCAGAGAAAGGAGTCATCTTTTCGTCTATAGGAGAGGCTGTTCAAGAGCACCCAGAGCTCATCAAAGAATATCTCGGAACAGTAGTTCCTTATCGCGATAACTTCTTTGCAGCGTTGAACAGTGCAGTCTTTAGTGATGGATCTTTTGTGTATATACCCAAAGGAGTGCGCTGTCCTATGGAGCTAAGTAGCTACTTTAGAATCAATGCTCGCAACACAGGACAGTTCGAAAGAACCCTCATTGTGGCAGAAGACGATAGCTATGTAAGTTATTTGGAAGGCTGTACAGCACCTATGCGAGATGAAAATCAGCTTCATGCAGCTATTGTTGAGATCATTATTAAAGACAATGCAGAGGTGAAATATTCAACCGTTCAGAACTGGTATCCAGGCGATGAGAACGGAAAAGGTGGTGTGTTTAACCTCGTAACCAAACGTGGTGACCTTCGAGGAGTAAACTCTAAGCTCTCTTGGACACAAGTAGAAACAGGTAGTGCCATCACTTGGAAGTATCCATCTTGCATACTTCGAGGCGACAACTCACAAGCAGAGTTCTATAGTGTGGCTGTTACTAACAACTATCAACAAGCCGATACGGGTACCAAGATGATACACATGGGTAAGAATACCAAGAGTACTATCATCTCAAAAGGAATCAGTGCAGGACACAGCCAGAACTCTTATCGAGGCTTAGTGCGTGCAACTCCCAATGCAGATAACGCCCGCAACTATAGCTCTTGCGATAGTTTATTGCTCGGAGACAAGTGTGGAGCGCACACATTCCCATATATGGACATTCATAACGACTCTGCAGTTATTGAGCACGAGGCTACAACAAGCAAGATTGGAGAAGACCAATTGCTTTATTGTAATCAGCGAGGAATCCCCACAGAGCAGGCTATTGGCTTGATAGTTAACGGCTATGCGAAAGAAGTTTTGAATAAACTTCCAATGGAATTTGCTGTTGAGGCTCAGAAACTCTTGTCGGTATCATTAGAAGGAACAGTAGGATAAACAGATAAAAAGAACATTCAGTAATATTATGTCAGCACATCTTTCTCGTCTCATCGTTTTCTTCTTCATGCTGTTCAGCAGTTCAACTGCTTCGGCAGAAGATTACAATAACCCTTACAATTTCTCGGTAGAGGTAGGTGGAGGAATTCTTTTTGCGCCTCGAATGAAGGCAGATAATGGCACGAAAGACGTTTGGACAAATCATAGCTTTGCTGGTTTTGTAAAGGGAATGTCCTTTAAGTTACGTGGAGAATATTACATTCCATCGACTAACTTTTCTATCAAAGGAGGAATAGAGAACGAGAGTTTTCAGATACAAGATAGCTATGTCAGCGAGCCTTTAAAACAAATTATGTTAGGAGGTCGCTACTATCCCATTGGAATGTTAAAGATTTTCCGACCTTATGTGGGTTTTGATACCTATTATAACATAGGAAGAAAGAGAACCGAAGATATCGTTTCTCAGTCAGAAGGAGCCTATTTACCAGGATATTCGCAACATAGCATTATTCAATATCCTCGTTTCAGCGTCTCACCCGTATTGGGAACCGACATCGCAATGACAAAAAGTATCTCGGTAGGTTTGGAATATGGCTATCGATTAGGCTTGAGTTCAAAAGTGCAAACCAACGTTCAAGCAAAGAAGACAGTACCCCCTACGGTCTTTAGTGCACCTTTGCATCGACACTCTATTGCCGTAACATTAAAAGTTTCATTCCCATTCACTTTCGAAGATGTAGACTTATTTACATTGTTTGGGCTATTAGATTATAAGAGAGTAAAAGAAAAAATAAGATACTAAAAATAACAATATATGTTAGAAGTAAAGAATCTTCATGCCAATATAGGCGAAAAAGAAATATTAAGAGGCATCAACCTCACAGTAAAAGATGGCGAAACACACGCCATTATGGGTCCTAATGGATCAGGAAAGAGTACCCTTAGTGCCGTTTTAGTGGGCAATCCTTTGTTCGAAGTAACCGAAGGTTCTGCTACCTATAATGGCAAAGACCTTCTTGAAATGAAGCCCGAAGATCGTGCAAACGAAGGTATCTTCCTTTCATTTCAATATCCAGTAGAGATCCCAGGCGTATCAATGACCAACTTCATGCGTGCTGCTATCAACGAAAAACGTAAGTATCAAGGCAAAGAACCTTTGAATGCTGCCGACTTCTTGAAGTTGATGCGTGAGAAAAGAGCAATCGTTGAGCTCGACTCTAAGCTCTCTAACCGAAGCGTGAACGAAGGCTTTAGCGGTGGAGAAAAGAAGCGCAATGAGATCTTCCAGATGGCAATGCTCGAGCCAACTCTACGCATCTTAGACGAAACCGACTCAGGTTTGGACGTTGATGCTTTGCGTATTGTGGCAGAAGGTGTGAACAAGTTGAAGACACCAGAAACCAGTACGATTGTCATTACACACTATGATCGATTGCTGGACATCATCAAACCCGACGTTATTCACGTGCTTTACAAAGGTCGTATCGTGAAAACAGCAGGACCAGAGCTTGCTAAACAGATTGAAGAAAGAGGTTACGATTGGATTAAAGCTGAAATAGGAGAGGAGTAATTGATATGGCATTACAACAAAGTCAATCAACTTCTGTAGCAGCAAAGCAAAACAGCAGCGAGCAATATGTTCAGCTATTTGAGGCAGAACAAAATCTGCTTTGTCAGAATAGTGCCCCTGCCATGAATGCAAAGCGAGCAGAAGCATTGCAACATTTCAAGCAGTTAGGTATTCCACAACGCAAGGACGAGCGTTATAAATATACCGATATGCAGGCAATTTTTGCCCCCGATTATGGCTTAAACCTTCATCGTATGCCCTTTTCGTTCCGTCCAGAAGAGGTATTCTCGTGCGATGTTCCCAATTTAAGCACTTCTGTTTATTTCTTAATGAACGACGTCTTCGATGTCAACTCATTGCCAAAGGGTAAGCTACCCGAAGGAGTTGTGGTTGATTCATTAAAGGAATATGCCCTAAAAAATCCCGATCTCATCGAGAAATACTATGCTAAGTTAGCCGCAACCGATAAAGATGGCATTGCAGCTTTAAATACAATGCTCGCACAAGACGGCTTGGTTGTTTATGTACCAAAGAACACAAAGGTAGAAAAAACAATACAAGTGATCAACATCATGCGCTCTGATGTAGACTTAATGCTCAACAGACGTGTGTTGATAGTTGTAGAACCTGGAGCCGAAGTAAAGATGTTGTTCTGCGATCACACAGCTAACGACCGCAATTATCTTGCTACACAGGTGATAGAAGCATACGTAGGAGAGAATGCATCGCTCGATCTTTATTGCATGGAAGAAACCAGTTACAACAACAAACGTGTAAGTAACGCTTATTTCGACCAAGCATCTAACAGTCGACTCACACACCATGTCATCACACTTCATAACGGAGTAACTCGCAACACCACCTCTCTTCGATTCAGTGGAGAAGGTGCAGAGTGCAATCTTTATGGCTGTGTCATTGCCGATAAGCAACAACATGTAGATAATAATACCCTCATCGACCATGCAGTTCCTCATTGCACCAGCAACGAATTATATAAATATGTGTTAGACGGACACAGCACAGGAGCCTTTGCAGGCCGTGTGTTGGTTCAGAAAGATGCACAAAAAACATCGTCAGAAGAGCGCAACCAAAATATATGTGTCACCAAAGAGGCTCGCATGTATTCACAACCCGAGTTAGAAATATATGCCGACGACGTGAAATGTGCACATGGTTCAACAGTAGGACAGCTCAATGATGCTGCGCTATTCTATATGCGTCAGCGAGGAATCAGCGAGAAAGAGGCTAAATTCTTGTTAGAGTTTGCCTTCATCAATGAGGTAGTAGACCAAATAAAGCTTGAGCCTTTAAGAGAGCGTTTGCATCATCTTGTAGAGAAAAGGTTCAGAGGCGAGCTTGGAACTTGCGGTAATTGTAACCTTTGTATCTAAGTAGATATAACCCATAAAGAGTTTGTTCAAATGGCAATAGCCCTGTGCTCAAAAAGTCATTAACAAACTCTTTCTCTCTTTCTATTTGCCCATTCAGGTGCAAAATAGATTTTATTCACCTTTTATTTATAGTTAGGTATGTATCAAATAGAGGACGTTAGAAAAGATTTCCCCATTCTTTCTAAAACCATTTACAATAAGCCTTTGGTGTATTTAGATAATGCAGCCACCACCCAAAAGCCTCTATCGGTGATAGAAGCCATGAACAACGAGTATTTAAATGTCAACTCCAATGTTCATAGGGGTGTGCATTGGTTGTCGCAACAGGCTACTGAATTACACGAAAGTGCTCGAGAAACATTGCGCAAGTTCATCAATGCCAAGTCTACCAACGAAATTATTTTCACCCGAGGCACCACCGAAAGCATCAATCTTGTAGCCTCTTCGTTTGTCGAAGGTTTTATGAATGCAGGTGACGAGGTGATTGTTTCCGAGATGGAACACCACTCCAACATTGTTCCTTGGCAGTTGCAAATGGCACGAAAGGGCATTGCTTTGAAGGTAGCTCCTATCGACGACGAAGGCAATTTAGATATGGAAGCCTTTAAAAAGCTGTTCAGCGAGCGTACCAAGTTGGTGAGTATCGCCCACGTTAGCAATGTGCTCGGAACAGTTAATCCTATCGATGAAATCATACAATTTGCCCATTCGCAAGGCGTTCCCGTGTTAGTTGATGGCGCACAGAGTGCTCCTCACTTTGCAATAGATGTGCAAGAGATGGATTGCGACTTCTTTGCGTTGAGCGGACACAAGATGTATGGACCCACAGGAATAGGCGTTTTGTATGGAAAAGAAGAGTGGTTAGACCGCATGCCACCCTATCAAGGAGGCGGAGAGATGATCGAAACAGTTTCGTTCGATAAGGTAACGTTCGAAAAGCCACCTTTGAAATTCGAGGCAGGAACACCCGATTACGTTGCAACTCACGGCTTAGCCACTGCTGTAGACTATCTGCTCGACTTGGGAATGGACAATATTCAAAAGCACGAAGCCATGCTCACAAAATACGCAATGGAGCAATTGTCAACGATAAAAGATATCCGTTTCATCGGAACTCCACGTCAAAAAGATGCAGTGGTGAGCTTCTTAGTGGGCGACATTCATCCTTTTGATTTAGGAACACTGCTCGATCGTCTTGGAATTGCTTTGCGTACAGGTCACCATTGCGCTCAACCGCTCATGCAACGCTTGGGAATTCAAGGCACCGTTCGTGCAAGTTTCGGCTTGTATAACACCAAAGAAGAGATCGATGTGTTAGTTAAAGGCATCGAACGAGTGGCTGCAATGTTCTAAAATGCGCCTAAAGTGCGTTTTAAAGCAACTTTAGTAGCGTTGGTATAAACTAATGATAAGAGATGAAAAAAGGCGATTCTAAGGAAAAGAAACCCATCCATTTGCTTCAATCACATTATTATGATGGATTGATTGAGGCAGGTTGCGACGAGGCAGGACGTGGTTGTTTGGCTGGAAGTGTGTATGCAGCGGCGGTCATTCTACCGCAAAACTATTCGCATCCTTATCTAAACGACTCGAAACAGCTCACCGAAAAGCGCAGAATGATATTGCGAAAGGACATCGAAAAAGATGCCATTGCATGGGCAGTGGGAGTGGTTTCGCCTGAAGAAATCGACGAAATCAATATCCTTAAAGCGAGCTTTTTGGCTATGCACAGAGCCATAGATCAGCTCAAAGTGCGCCCCGAAGCCCTCATTATCGATGGCAACCGCTTCACTCCTTATCAGAACTTACCCTACACGCCCATTGTAAAAGGCGACTCAAAGTATTTGTCTATTGCTGCAGCAAGTATTCTTGCGAAGACTTACCGAGATGAGTATATGAAAGAACTGCACAGCCAGTATCCGCAATACGAATGGAGTAAGAACAAAGGTTATCCCACCGTTGCGCACCGAGAGGCGATAAAAAAATATGGAACAACGCCATTTCATCGAATGTCGTTCAATCTTTTAGGAGAAGAAAAACAGCTTTCTTTCGATTTCTAAGACCCATAAAAGGCGGATAAACAACGCTAAAAGCGGTTCTTTTGATGAAAAATTACGGGCAGATATTTGGTTGTTTGTTTAAAATATACTACCTTTGCACGTGTAATTCTGTGTAGAATTATATTATTAGGGCTTTTAGCTCAGTTGGTTAGAGCAACAGACTCATAATCTGGAGGTCCTTGGTTCAAGCCCAAGATGGCCCACAAGCAGTTCGCAAAACATCTCTTGCGAACTGCTTTTTTTATGCCCATTTTGATACGGACTTTATGAGATAGCGATACGATAATGGTCTTTATAACGGATGTTTGCTTTGCAGAAAAGTGTGATGAATGTTCTTGTCTTGTACTTTTTCATACTAATATTTATTATTTTTTTTGTGTAATATTTTGTATAATTATGTAAAAAGAATAACTTTGTAGTTGCTTCCTCACTTGCTTTTGACCTTAGTATGATGAGGAATTCAATGAAATGGTGTTTACTTAACGCATCTTTTGAAACTTTGTAAGTTCAATGTTTTCTGAGTAAAAACGTGGAAAATGCCCAAAGAGATGTATCTATTGCATTTTAATTTTCTATTATTAATGTAAGTAGTATACTTACTTTGGTTTCTATCTTTCTATGTGTATTATATTAAAATGGAGGACTTTTAAGTGTGAAATGAGTGAAGAGTACAGGTTCCTACACTTTTTATATCAGTTACTATTAATCTTATTATAAGTTGTCGATGCAAGGGGAACTGTTCGACTGTTTATTTATTAAAAACTAAAAATAAGCTATGAGTGAAATTACTGGTGTAGGCTTTTATGAAAGCTTGAATAAATTTTTTGTTGGTTTTTTAATTCTTGTACTTTTTGTAGGCTTGAATTCAGATTTGTTTATAAATCCTCTATTTCTTATTTCTGCATATATTGTTGGTTGTATTTATCAAGCAATAATCCAAGTATTGACTGAGTCGTGGCTTAGTTTGCAAAAGACAGATATTAAGAAAGTTTATAATGAAGTGAATGAAAATAAGAATAAGAATAAGAAAGAACCTTTAAAGGATCAGGTTCTTGCATTTATGAAAGACCAGAGAAGGCGACTATGTCTTATTTCCAGATTGTGTGCTTGTAATAAGTTGAAATCTCTTCTGTGTATTATTTGCAGACGTCTTTCTTGTAATAGGAAAAGAGATAAATTTTCGAAAGATAAGGAAGCTTATCTAAAAGCTTATTATAAAGTGGCTAAAGCAGGTTTACTTATGAATATTCCGGTGCTTGAAGCCTTAGAAAATTTTATGAGGAATCTGATCCTTATCATGTTTTTTTATATTCTTTTTTTTATTCGTGATGAAAATTGTAATGCAATTTTTTGTAAAACTTATCCTTTGCTTGAGGAGCTTTTCCCATCTTTATGGGGAGATTCAAATAGTATGTGTATATATAAAACCCTATTTTTTATCTTTCTAATATTGGTTTGGGTGGGAGTTATATGGTTGCGTTACTATTATCAACAAACAATTTATAGGTTAGTTTGGGAAGGTAATAAGTATTTGGATAAAATTGATCAAGACTATAAATTGGAAGAAAGGAAGATTAGGAGAGAAATGTTAAAGAATCGTCATTTTTTCTTCTTTCGATGTAAAACAAGACTGTAATCCCAACAACCTAAAAGGAGATGCCTCGCAATGAGGCACCTCCTTTTGGTTTTGTTGTATGTCTTTCCCCTTTTAATGCAGGGATTTTATTTCAAAAAATACTTTTACTTGCCTGTGGTAGGTTGCAAGACAAGGCGCAAGCTATCGGCTTTTGAACGAGTCTTTAGCCAGCGTTGAAGCTGTTGCTGTTCTGCTGTTGATAGCGCATTTTTATATCCCACCAATGCCAAAACATAGTTTTTGGTAGCCAAAGTGTCGGTTCTTTCCTCAGATACTAACGACAAACTGATGGTATTTACTTGCGGACAAATAGCCTTAATCTCTTTAGAAAGCTCCTTACCTAATGTCTCATAGCTCCAATATTTTTTCAGTTGCTTTTCTAAGTTGCTCAGTTGTTCGCTTTGTGTAATAAGCTGTTCCTTGGTGTCGGCTAATGAGTTGCCCGACAAATCTTCTTTTCGTAGAGTATTATTACCTTGACTTCCTTGAATAATCACCAGTTTATAACCCTCAAGACTATATTCCTTTAGGTTTTCTTGAGCCTTTTTAATGGTATCTTCTCCAATGGGTTCGCCCACCGCTACAATACGAATAGTCTTGCTTTCGTCGTTTCTTTTGTTCGAAATAATATATGTTCCTTTCAACGTTAGCTCATTCTTAACAAATTGTTGAGTGTTGTTGTCTTGAATACTTTCACGAATAATTTGAGTGGTCATATATGTTGCTGGAATCATTGTGATAACAACAATGGCAAAGATATATTTTCTAACGCGTTGCAAAGCGGCTGCATCTGCAAAGGTTCTACGTTGAAAACGAAGCATTCTAACGCCTATAAAGGTAGAAAGCGCAATGAAGACGGTATTGATGAAGAAGAGATAAAACGCCCCAAAGAAGAACGAAATTTCTCCAACTGCAAGTCCATAACCAGCCGTACACAATGGAGGCATCAAGGCAGTAGCGATAGCAACGCCTGGAATTACATTACCTTTGCCTTTTGTGCATAAAGCAAGAATACCCGCAGCACCACCAAATATGGCGATGAGCACGTCGTATAACGTGGGCGAGGTGCGTGCCAATAGCTCTGATTGAGCCTCGCTAATCGGACTGATAATAAAGTATATCATTGCAGTGATAACACTTATTACCGTGGCAACAAGATAATTTTTCACCGAGCGTTTTAGCAAATTGAAGTCGTCTATGCCCACTGCTAAACCCATTCCGCTGATTGGTCCCATCAAAGGAGAGATGAGCATGGCACCTATAATCACTGCTGTTGAATTGACATTTAAACCTAATGAAGCGATGAAAACAGCGAAAATAAGTACCCAAAGGTTCGCTCCGTGGAAGGTTACTCCACTGCTTATCTGTTTAATAATCTCTGTTTCGTTCTCTTTATCGGGTAATGCATTGAAGTATCCCCTAATGTTTTTCCAAAATGAGTCGTTATTCATTGTCGTCCTTTTTTGACGACAAATATACGAATAAAAATGCAAACTTGATCCTCTTGTATGTAGAAAAGCCGAGAGCTTGCAATGCCTTTGTGCTAAAGTCTTTGCGAGGTAGCGTGGCAATAGCATTGCTTTTAGGGCGTAATAGCAATGGAATTAGAGCCTAAAAAGAATGACTTTGCAAGACAAAAGCATTGATATTGAGAGAGAAGAAGAAGGAGATGAAAGTGGAAAGCCTTTTTGTGTGAATTAAAAAGTGTAGAGAAAGGGTGAAAATGGGGAAGAAGTGGGCAGACTTATTCAATGCTGATGTTTGGCGTCCACAACACCACTTTGTTTTGTTGGATCGATTGTTGCACGTCGATGAGGCGTTGGTTGCTACTTCCTCGGAACAATAATGAAAGGTCTTTTTGCGACTTTATAAACGGACCATCAACCAAAACGTCAATCCATTGCAATAGTTCTCGTTGCTCCTTCATCTTTAAAAGCGACTCGAACACAAAGCCCGTGTAGCACCAAATGTTCTTGTTTGTTTGCTGTTTAATGGCCTTTGCCAATTCTGTAAAGCCCTTTGCCTGATACATAGGGTCGCCTCCTGAGAAAGTAACATGGGCAAAAGGGTCGGCAGTAACAATCTTCATGATGTCGTTAGTGCTCATCATTGTGCCGTTGTTGATGTCCCATGACTGGGGATTATGGCACTCTATGCAAGCATGAGGACAGCCTGCACAATAGATAGAGGTGCGAAATCCGGGTCCATCAACAGTAGTATCTTCGAGTATGTTCAATATAGAAAGCATGTATATAGGCTGATTAGAGGGTCAAAAGGACTGTTTGTCCTTTTCAAAAGCAAAAAAAGAAGGAGCAGCTGAGGCCACTCCTTCAGTCTTTTGTGGTTATTCTTACAATTTACTATTATAGTTGTTTGTTT
>ERZ1674045.412-NODE-412-length-12180-cov-2.240742_pt1 | contig 12180 bp, 9 predicted proteins | sample MGYA00581131_ERZ1674045 | MGnify/ENA primary metagenome ERZ1674045 (study PRJEB41354, sample SAMEA4873299) | human saliva metagenome | biome: human-associated habitat [ENVO:00009003]; feature: mouth environment [ENVO:08000002]; material: saliva material...
AATTTGTGAGATTATTGGAGCTGACTCTTTAGGTTTCCTAAGTGAAGATGGATTAATAGAATCAATAGGTTTAAATTATGAAGGACCTTATACAGGTCTGTGTATGGATTGCTTTAATGGACATTATGCAGCAGGATTATATGATTATGAAAAAGCATATATTAATTCAATGACAGAAATACAGAAGAACTTTTTAAAAGAAAGGGGTAAAACAAATGAGTAAGAAATATGAAGAGAGTGGTGTAAGCTTAGAAGCTGGATATAAATCAGTAGAACTTATAAAAAAACATGTTGCAAGAACTAAAAACCTAGGTATGCTTTCTGCTATTGGAGGATTCGGTGGAGCATTTGATTTAAGTGTTTATGATTTTAAAAACCCGGTATTAGTAAGTGGGACAGATGGAGTTGGTACAAAATTAAAATTAGCTTTTGAACTTAATATTCACAACACAATAGGAATTGATGTAGTAGCTATGTGTGTTAATGATATTCTTGCTCAAGGTGCACAACCTTTGTTTTTCCTAGATTATTTAGCAGTTGGAAAGAATTATCCTGAGCAGGTTGAATCTATTGTTGAAGGTGTAGCAGAAGGTTGTGTGCAAGCAGGATGTGCTATTGTTGGAGGAGAAACTGCTGAAATGGCTGGTTTCTATGAGGATGGAGAATATGATATTGCAGGATTTTGTGTCGGTGCTGCTGAGAAAGAAAACTTATTAAGTCCAGAAAATACTAAAGCAGGACAAGTGGTAATTGGATTACCTTCTAGTGGAGTTCATTCAAATGGTTTTTCTCTTGTTAGAAAAATATTAACTCCTACAAAAATATATGTTAAAGAAGTTCTAAGAGTATTACGAGAAGTTAAGGTAGCAGGTATTGCTCATATTACAGGAGGAGGATTCCATGAAAACTTACCTAGATGTTTAGCAAAAGGGTTAGGTATGAAAATTAATAAAAATTCTTATGAAGTCCCTGAAATATTTAGATATCTTCAAGAAAAAGGTGGTATCGACGAAGAAGAAATGTATAATATCTTTAATATGGGTGTAGGAATGGCATTAGTGGTCAATAAAGAAGATGTAGATAAAGCATTATCATTACTTGAAAATGGTTTTGTTTTAGGTGAAGTTGTTAATGAAAGTGGAATAGAAATAATATGAAGAAAAAGGTAGCTATTTTTGCATCAGGAACTGGAAGTAATTTTGAAAGAATTGCTGATGACCCAAGACTGAAAGAAATAATGGATATAGAGTTACTAGTTTGTGATAGACCAGGAGCAGCAGTTATTAAAAAAGCTGAAGATCGCGGTATTAAAACATTTGTATTTGCAGCTCGTGATTACAATTCTAAAGAAGATTATGAAAAAGCAATAATAGAACAAGTAAAAGATTTAGATTATATCTTTTTAGCTGGTTATATGAGAATAATATCTCCATATTTTCTAGAAAATTATAAGAAAACAATTCTAAACCTTCATCCATCATTATTACCAAAATATAAAGGAAAAGATGCAATTGCTCAAGCATATAATGCGGGTGATAAGGAAATTGGAATAAGTATACATTATGTGAATGAAGAATTAGATGGTGGAGAAGTTATAGAACAAACATTTCTAACAGTTAAAGAAAATGAAACATTAGAATCAGTAACAAATAGAATTCATGGTTTAGAACATGAACTATATCCAAAAGTAATTTTAGAACTAATTAAGGAGGCACTATGACGAAAAGAGCATTAATAAGTGTAAGTGATAAATCAAATATTGTAGAATTTGCTAAAGGATTAGAGAAATTCGGTTTTGAAATAATAAGTACAGGAGGTACATATACACATTTAAAAAATAATGGTGTAAATTGTATAAGTATTGAAGATGTTACTAATTTTCCTGAAATTTTAGAAGGAAGAGTTAAAACACTTCATCCTAAAATTCATGGTGGATTATTATCAAAACGTGGTAATGAATTACATAGCAAACATGTAAAAGAAAATAATATTGAATATATAGATTTAGTATGTGTTAACCTTTATCCATTTGAAGAAACGGTTAAAAAAGAAGGAGTTTCTGAAGAAGAAATAATTGAAAATATTGATATTGGTGGACCTAGCATGTTACGTAGTGCCGCAAAAAACTTTAATGATGTAACGGTAGTAACTGATATAAAAGATTATGATTTAATTTTAGAAGAGTTAAATAATGGAGGAATTACTTTGTCAACGCGTAGATCATTAGCAATTAAAGTATTTAATACTACAGCAAGTTATGATGCAGCAATAGCAAACTATTTCAATAAAGTAGATAACTTAGTTCCTGAAAAATTAACATTATCGTATAAACTTGAAGAAACATTACGTTATGGTGAAAATCCTCATCAAAAAGCATATCACTACACTCAAGATAACAATGAAAGTTATGCACTTCAAAATGCTGTTCAATTACATGGGAAAGCTATGTCATACAATAATATCCAAGATGCATCTGCTGCTCTTGATATTCTTTCAGAATTTAATGAAACTGCTTGTGTAGCTGTAAAACATATGAATCCATGTGGTGTAGCAATAGGTGAAACTGTTTTCGAAGCATATTCACGTGCATATGAAGCAGATCCTGTTTCAATTTTCGGAGGAATTGTAGCTGTTAATGGAAGAGTAGATAAAGAAACTGCTGAAAAAATGCATAGTATATTCTTAGAAATAATTTTAGCGGATGACTATGATGAAGAAGCTTTAGAAATTTTAACTAAAAAGAAAAATTTACGTATATATAAATTAGGTACTAAAAATAATAATCATGAAAAACAAATTAAGAGTGTCCGTGGTGGTATTTTAGTTCAAGATTTTAACAATAAATTAGCAGATGAATTTGAAAATGTAACAGAGAAAAAAATTACGCCTGAACAAAAAAGAGACTTAGAATTTGGATTGAAAGTAGTAAAACATGTTAAATCAAATGCAATAGTCGTAGTTAAAGATGGTCAAACATTGGGAATTGGTGCTGGACAAATGAATCGTGTTGGCTCATGTAAAATCGCTCTCGAACAAGCTGGCAAAAAAGCTGAAGGTGCAGTTCTCGCTTCAGATGCATTCTTCCCAATGAGAGATAGTGCTGATCTTGCAGCAGATTATAACATTGCAGCAATCGTACAACCTGGAGGTTCAATAAGAGACCAAGAGAGTATTGATGCATGTAATGAGAAAGGTGTGGCGATGGTATTTAGTAAAATTCGTCACTTTAAACACTAATATGGCTAAGGTATTAGTAGTAGGTGCTGGTGGAAGAGAGCACGCTATCGCCTATAAATTCAAACAAGAAGGACATGAAATCTATATGGTTGGAGTAAATCCAGCTGTTAACAAATTTGGAACATGTTTAACTATTTCTGAACAAGAAATACCAGACTTTTGTCTAAATAATAACATTGACTTAGTTTTTGTTGGACCAGAGGTTCCATTAGTAAATGGATTGGTAGACGTATTGCAGGAAAAAGGTATTAGAGCATTTGGACCAAGTAAAAAAGCAGCCCAATTAGAGGGTAGTAAAGTATTTTCTAAAATGATGATGAAAAAATATAATATACCTACTGCTAAATATGAAAGTTTTAGTGATTACGAAAAAGCTAGTCAATATTTAGCTAAACAAAAAGCACCTATAGTTTTAAAAGCAGATGGTTTAGCTGCGGGTAAAGGTGTTATAATTGCAGAAACAATAGAAGATGCACAATTTGAACTAAAAGAAATGATGTGTAATGCAAAATTTAGTAAAGCTGGAGCAAGTGTGGTGATTGAAGAATTTTTACAAGGTGAAGAATTCTCATTAATGTGCTTTGTGTCAGATAAAAAAGTATATCCTATGGAAATAGCTCAAGATCATAAGCGAGCTTTCGATAATGATGAAGGTTTAAATACTGGTGGCATGGGAGCTTATTGTCCGTTAAGAAAAATAACAAAAGAAGATATAGAAGAAGGTGTACAGAAAGTAGTGCAACCTATGGTTGATGCAATGAGTAATGAAGGAATGCCATTTTATGGTATTTTGTACGCTGGACTTATGAAATGTAGTGATGGAGTTAAAACTATTGAATTTAACGTTCGTTTTGGTGATCCAGAATGTGAAGTATTATTGTTAAAACTAGAAAGTAGTTTATATGAAATTGCAAATAATATTATTGATGGAAAAGACATAGATCTTAAGTGGAATAACGATGCTTTCATTGGTGTAGTATTAGCAGCAAAAGGATACCCAGAAAAAAGTGAGAAAGGTACTATAATCAAAGGTTTAGAAAAAGTAAATACACCAATATTTCATATGGGAACTAAAGAGAAAGATGGTAATATAACTGTAAATGGAGGACGTGTTTTAATTGTTTGTGCAAATGGTAAAGACTTGCAAGAAGCACGTGAAAAAGTATATAATGAAATAGGAAAAATTGAATGTGATGATTTATTTTTCCGAACAGATATCGGACATTTATCGTTATAGAATAAATTGTCTTAGTAATAAGATAATGATTAGAAAATAATAAAATCTAGGAGACATTTTAATGATAGAAAGATATAGTAGAGAACCTATGAGAAGTATTTTCAGTGATGAAAATCGTTTTAAGGCTTATTTAGAGGTAGAACTGTATGCGACAGAAGCATGGAGTACATTAGGTGTTGTGCCAAAAGAAGATGTAGAGAAACTATTTGCTAATGCAAAATTTGATCTACCTGGTATTCTAGAATTAGAGAAAGAAACTAAACATGATATTGTGGCCTTTACAAGAAATGTTTCTAGTTATTTAGGTGATGAAAAAAAATGGGTTCATTATGGGCTTACATCAACTGATGTTGTAGATACCGCGTATGGATATTTATATAAACAAGCTAATGATATAATTTTAGCTGATTTACTTAAATTTCAAGAAGTGCTAAAAGAGAAAGCACTAGAATATAAATTTACTCCATGCATCGGAAGAACTCATGGTGTCCACGCTGATATTAGTAGTTTTGGACTTAAATTTGCGCTTTACTATGATGAGTTTAATCGTCACATTAAACGATTTAAAGAAGTAAGAAAAATTATAGAAGTTGGAAAAATTTCAGGTGCTGTTGGAACGTTTTCTAATACTCCACCAGAAGTGCAAGACTATGTTTGTAAAAAATTAGGAATCGAATCAAGTAACATTTCTACTCAAACATTACAAAGAGATAGACATGCTGATTACTATTCTACTCTTGCATTAATAGCTAGTTCAATTGAGAAAATTGGGGTTGAAATTAGGCATCTTCAACGTACAGAAGTTAGAGAAGCTGAAGAATTTTTTTCAAAAAATCAAAAAGGATCGAGTGCTATGCCACATAAACGCAATCCAATTTCTAGCGAAAATATGGCAGGTTGTGCTAGAATTATGCGTGGGTATATGATTGCGGCGTATGAAAATATTCCATTATGGCATGAAAGAGATATTTCTCACTCTAGTGCTGAACGTATACTAAGTAGTGATGCAACAACATTGTTAGATTATATGCTAAATCGATTTACAAATGTTGTGAAAAACTTAACTGTATTTACTGATAATATGATAAAAAATATATATGCAACAAATGGTGTTATTTTTGCTCAAAGAACAATGAGTAATTTAATAGAAAAATATGGTTTTTCTAGAGAAGAAGCTTATGATTTGGTTCAACCATTAGCTATGAAATCATGGTTTGAGGGTATACCATTTAGAGATTTACTAGAAGAAAATGAAACAATAAAAGAAGTAGTTTCTAAAGAAGTTTTAGATAGTTGCTTTGATTTAAATGTTCATCTAGTAAATATTGATAAAATCTATAAACGTATTCCAGGTTTGGAAGATTAATAATTAATAATTTATAAAATATAAAATCCCCCAAAAAGTGAGGTAAAGAAATGAAATCAGACTTTCAAATTTCAAATGAATGTGAAAAAAAACATATAGCAGATGTTGCTGCAAAATTAGGAATAAATAGTGAAAACTTAATTTTATATGGTAATCATAAAGCTAAAATACAAACTAAAAATATTAAAAAAGATATTAGAGAAGATGCTAACTTAGTATTAGTTACATCAATTAACCCGACTTCTAGTGGTGAAGGAAAATCTACTGTTACAATTGGATTATCTGATGCTCTAAATAGAATTGGTAAAAAATCATGTGTTGCTCTTCGTGAACCTTCTTTAGGACCTGTTTTAGGAAGAAAAGGAGGAGCTGCTGGTGGTGGGTATGCGCAAGTGGTACCAATGGAAGATATTAATCTACATTTTACTGGAGATATGCATGCTATCACAACTGCTCATAATGCGATTGCAGTTTTAGTTAATAATCATGTATTCCAAGGTAACGAATTGGAAATTGATAAAATTGTCTTTAATCGTGTAATGGATATGAACGCACGTGATTTAAGACATATTAAAATTAATGCAGGAACAGATTTAGAAAGAAATGATGGTTTTGATATCACAGTAGCAAGTGAAATAATGGCGATTTTATGCCTTTCTGAGAGCTTAGGTGATTTAAAAGAAAAGCTAAGAAATATACTTGTTGCTTATAACAAAAACGGAGAACCTGTTTACGTTAAAGATCTAAAAATAGAAGGTGTTATTACTTCTTTATTAAAAGATGCAATTAAACCAAATATTGTTCAAACATTGGAAAATAATCCTGCAATAATTCATGGTGGACCTTTTGCAAATATTGCACACGGATGTAATTCTATTTTAGCTACTAAAACAGCACTGAAATTTGCTGATTATGTTATTACTGAAGCTGGTTTTGGAGCTGATTTAGGAGCTGAAAAATTCTTAGATATTAAGTGTCGTAAGTCTGGTTTAAAACCAAAAGCAGCCGTGGTTGTAGCAACTGTAAAAGCACTAAAATTACATGGTGATATTGAAGAAAAAGATCTTAAAGAAGAAAATCTTGAAGCACTTGCAAAAGGTGTACAAAACTTAGAGAAACATATAGAAAATTTAAGAAAATTCAATTTGCCTATAGTAGTAGCTTTAAATGTTTTTGTTACTGATACTGAAAAAGAATTAGCATTCCTTGAAGAGTGGGCTAGAGAACAAGGTGTAGAATTTTCTCGTACAGAAGTATGGGAAAAAGGTGGCCTAGGTGGAATAGATCTAGCAGAAAAAGTTGTGAAAGCAGTAGAAAATAACGACAAAGAATTACAACTTTTATATAAAGATGAAGAATCAATTGTTGATAAAATAAATACAGTATGTTGTGAAATTTATGGAGCTGATGGAGTTAACTACTCTGATGAAGTATTAAAAGAAATAGAAAGAATTGAATCACTAGGATTTAAAAATTTACCTGTTTGTATGGCGAAAACTCCTGTTTCACTTACTGATAATGCTAAAATTAAAGGAAGACCAACAGGATTTAAGATTACAATTAATGATGTTAAACTAAGAAGTGGTGCAGGATTTGTCGTAGCTTATGCAAATAAAGTGTTAACTATGCCTGGTCTACCTAAAAACCCAAGTGCTTTAAATATAGATATTGATGAAGAAACAGAAACAATATTAGGTATATTTTAATAGTAAAAAGAAGTTAGAATAATTTCTAACTTCTTTTAATTTTAAAATGAAATTAATTTATTATATTTAATTTATTTAATTTAATAGATATAATAATAAAGATAAATAAATATATATATTCTAATAGTTTGTATATTAGACTAATTTTTTAATAATTTATAAAAAAGCGTTCGCAATTAGGTAGATTTATGGTATAATAGTTAATGGATAAAATAATTGCTTTCAGGAGGCGTAATTAATGTCAATAATCGTAGTAGTAGGTTCACAATGGGGAGATGAAGGGAAAGGTAAAATTACTGATTTTCTAGCAGAACGTGCTGATGTAATCGCTCGTTATCAAGGTGGTAATAATGCAGGTCACACAATTAAATTTGATGGAAAAACATATAAACTTCAACTAATTCCTTCTGGTATTTTTAATGATCAAAAACTATCTGTAATCGGAAATGGGTTAGTAGTTGATCCTAAATGGATTTGTGGAGAAATTGATAGACTAAAAGAAAGTGGAGTAACTTGTAATGGGTTACGTATATCTAATAGAGCTCATGTAGTACTTCCATATCACCTTAAATTAGATGAAGTTGAAGAAGCGCGTCGTGGTGAAAATAAAATAGGTACTACAAAAAAAGGTATTGGTCCATGTTATGTAGATAAATACAAACGTTGTGGTATTCGTATAGCAGATTTATTAGATGAAGAATTATTTAAAAAGAAATTAGAACTTAATTTAGTAGAAAAAAATGAAGTATTTGAAAAAATCTATGGTGTTGATGGATTTACTGTTGAAGAAATTTTCAATGAATATTTTGAATATGGTAAAAAATTAGCTCAATATGTTACTGATACATCTAAAGTGTTAGAAGATGCACAAAAAGAAAATAAAAATATTTTATTTGAAGGTGCTCAAGGTGTTATGTTAGACATCGATCATGGGACATATCCATATGTAACATCATCTAATCCAAGTGCGGGAGGAGTAACAATAGGTAATGGTTTTGTTCCGACTAAAGGACTTAAAGTTTTAGGTATTTCAAAAGCTTATACATCTCGTGTAGGTGACGGTCCATTCCCAACTGAGTTATTTGATGAGGTAGGGGATACTATTCGTGAGGTAGGAAATGAATATGGTACTGTAACAAAACGCCCACGTCGTATTGGTTGGTTTGACACTGTTGTAATGCGTCACTCTGCGCGTGTATCAGGATTAACTAATTTATCAGTAAACTGTTTAGATGTACTTACAGGACTTAAAGAAATCAAGATTTGTACATCTTATGATTACAAAGGTGAAATCTTGACTGAATATCCAGCAAATGAAAATATTATTAAAGATTGTAAACCAATATATGAAACATTACCAGGATTTGAAGAAGATATAACTGGAGTAACATCATTAGAAGAATTACCTGAAAATGCAAGAAAATACTTAGAAAAAATCGAAGAATTAGTAGGAGTTAAAATTTCTGTATTCTCAACTGGACCTGACAGAACACAAACACACCTACTTGAAGATTTATGGAAATAACCAATATAAAAAAGCAAATGAGATATGAATTAATCATATCTCATTTCTTTATTATCTATATCTTTTTACTTAAACAAAATAGACTTTCTAATTCATCTAAAGCTTCTTCAAAACTATAAACTAATTTACCATGCTTTAGTATACCTCCAAGTACGTAGTGATTCATAGCGTAACTAGGAATTTCATATTTATTTGCAGATTTTAATCTTATATCAGAATTTATTGCAATAATTTTTTTATTTAATGCAATCGCTATTCCTAATTCAACCATAACACCACTATCTTCATTGGTAACGTCGGCTAAGAAAATATCACAGTTCTCTACAGCGTTTGTATCACCATTAAAAATATCTTGTGGAGTAGGTAAGGTTTGTTTATCTTCGTTAAATGGTTGTTCTATTGGATTAAATATAGACAATTTTTCTCCAAATCTTTCATTTAATAATTTTCCTTCTTTTAATCTTTGAGCAATTTCAGCTTCATTAAATAATGCACCAGCTAGGTATAGTTTCATTAGAATATTCCTCCTTGTTTGTTATAAAAATTATAATATTTTAAAAAGAAATTTACAAATAAATAAAATAATAGATGATAGTGATTATACACTGCTACTAGTTATTTTATTGATTTTCTATTATAATATACCTAAGTATATAAAATAATAAAATAGTGAGGAAAAAAAATGAAAAGTGTGGTTCTATGTGAAAAACCATCAGTAGCTCGTGATATAGCGAGAAATTTGGGTGCAAAACAAAATAAGAATGGATGCCTTGAAGGTGATAAATATGTAGTAACATGGGCTTTAGGACATTTAGTTACATTACAAACTCCAGATAAATATAAAGAGTTTAACAATATTGGGTTAGAAAAATTACCTATGATACCAAAGTATATGAAAACAGAAGTCATAAAAAAAACATATAAACAGTATAAAATTGTTGAAAATGCATTGAATAGAAAAGATGTAAATGAGATAATTATTGCTACTGATGCTGGTAGAGAAGGTGAGCTTGTTGCTAGATATATTTTAGAAAAAGCTAGGTGTGAAAAGGAAGTTAAACGTCTTTGGATTTCATCTGTTACAGATAAAGCTATAAAAAATGGTTTTAACAATTTGAAAAATGGAAATGATTATTTAGGTTTATATCATTCAGGAGTTGCTAGAGCAAATGCAGATTGGCTAGTAGGAATTAATGCTTCTAGAGCTCTAACATTAAAATACAATGCTTCATTAAATTGTGGTCGTGTCCAAACTCCTACGTTACAAATGGTTTTGGAAAGAGAAGAGAAGATAAAAAAATTTAAACCGCGTGATTACTTTAATTTTGAAGCACAAGTAAAAGATATCAAATTTAGCTGTAATAATAGTGAGTATAGTATAGAAAAAGCTGAGAGATTTATTAAAGAAAATCAGGATAAAATAATTAAGTTAAGTGATGTCATTACAAAGACGAAATCTTCTGCTCCTAAACCTTTATTTAATCTTACTGATATTCAACAACTATCAAGTGCGTTATTTGGACTTTCTCCAAAACAAACTTTGAATATTGTGCAAAGTTTATATGAAAAGCATAAAGTACTAACATATCCTAGAACTGATAGTAGATATTTAACTTCAGATATGAAAAATACAATATTTGAAAGGGTCGCAGCTATTGGTGGAGATTATAAAGATATAACTGCTAAGTTATTGAAAGAAAAAGAATTTAATACTAAAAGAATAATAAATAATTCTAAGGTTAGTGATCACCATGCTATTATACCTACTGAACAAAGGCCTAACTATATGGCTTTATCGGATTTAGAGTTCAAAATATATAATTTAGTATCAAAAAGATTTTTAGAAAATCTTCTTCCGGAATATAGATATATTGAGACAACATATTTATTTAAATTAGAAAATAAAGAATTTATAGCAAAAGGGATTAAGGTTTTGGAAGAGGGATATAAAGTATTAAGTAAAGAAGATCTTAATAATAAAAATGTTTCTTTAGATAAAAATGAATACAAATTAGACTCACTTATCTATAATAAAAAACAAACCACACCTCCTAGTTACTATACTGAAGGAAGCTTAATATATGCGATGGAGAATCCATTTGAATTTGTTGAAGATGAAAAAGAAAGAAAAATATTAAAAGAAACAAATGGTATCGGTACAGTAGCTACAAGAGCGGATATACTAGAGAAATTGTTTAGTAATGATTATCTAATTTTAGATAATGGTAAGATTAAAACTACTAATAAGGCTAAACAGTTATTAAATTTAGTTCCTAAAAATTTGAAGAGCCCATCATTAACAGCAGTTTGGGAAAAACAGTTAGATAGTATAGCAAAGAATAAACTTTCAAAAGAAAAGTTTTTAAATGATATAAAAAGGTATACACATGATTGTATTAATGAAATAAAAAATAGTGAAGATAAATTTAAACATGATAATATAAGCGGTAAAAAATGTGAAGAATGCGATAGTTTTATGCTTGAAGTAGATAAGAAGGGAACAAAATTATTAAAATGTTCAAATCCAAAATGTAGGAATAAAAAAGTATTAAGCAGATTAACTAATTTAAGATGTGAAAATTGTCATAAAAAAATGACATTATTCGGTAGTGGTGAAAATGCTACATATAGATGTCAATGTGGTAACTCAATTAAACAAAAAGAATTAGATAAAAAAATTAAAAATAATAAAAAACTATAGAATTAAAATTTTAACGGTTCAGATGTAAAAGTCTGGGCCGCTTTTTTATTTTTACCGGAAAGGAGGTCACCTATATGGTAAATGATGAAGTTAATAATAAGGCTATAAATATTGAGATAAAAGTGGCTCAGTATTCAGCAAAGGCTATTTTAAAAGCTATGAAAAAGATTATAGAAGATGCCGATGAAAAAAGCCAACCACTTGCAGATTATATTAGTGAAAAAAGAAAAACTAATTCAAGGAAACTTAAGGATATGGTAAAGAAAGGTCAGCTGGAAAATATTGATGAGCAAATCGAAAATAAATTCTATGCTTTTAAGGATTACGCATATAGGCGTAAAATAAATTGGGGGTTTGTTAGAGATAAAGATACAAGACTTTATATTAACAATACAAACTACACAAAAG
>ERZ1674045.422-NODE-422-length-12015-cov-2.378177_pt1 | contig 12015 bp, 10 predicted proteins | sample MGYA00581131_ERZ1674045 | MGnify/ENA primary metagenome ERZ1674045 (study PRJEB41354, sample SAMEA4873299) | human saliva metagenome | biome: human-associated habitat [ENVO:00009003]; feature: mouth environment [ENVO:08000002]; material: saliva material...
CCACTGCATCACAGAGGGCAAAAGAGTAGTCTTGCTAAATAAATTATCTATACGCTCCTGATACTTCTCCATATCATTTGAGATATACACTTCACCCACAAAGTAATACAGACAATGCAGGAAGAATTCTTGTTCAGGGCACGCCTTGTCATTAGCTAACTGGAAGACCAAATCGTCATTCTTTTTATTCACCACATAAAGATCCCAATCGGGGTCAGGCCATTTTTCATTATGGGCTAACCAAAAAAGTATATCTTCATTATCGGGTTCATAAATATTTTTAATCATAATTTATATAATTTCTCCCATTTCTAAAAACACTACATTTTCATAGCCTTGTGCCTCGCAAAAAGCCTTTACTCTTTCAGTACAGAGCTCTAATCCCGACCCTTTAAGCGTAAAGAAATCATAATCACCTACTACTTCTTTACTAAAGAAAATTCCTTTTCCTTCTTCACGAGGGATAATAATGTCCCCTTTCATTTCGGCGCCCCCTATGAGTCGTACTCCTCCACGCTCATTCTTTACAATAGAACTCTGTGGCAGGCAGTCAAAGTATTCAGGAGGATAGAAAGCTACCAAAGGCACTTCTTCTTGTGGTAACCAGCGCAGCCGCTTGGGGTTCTTGGCTGTAAGTTCTTTTTGAGTTTTATTGATGCGCAAAGGTACAGCTTTAAGTCCATCAAAATGCTTGCGCAAAGCCTCAAATACTCCTGTTTTACAGATTTTTGTACCTATACACTCTACAAAATCGCCTATTTTTTTACCCCCACTACACCAGTCGTCCCACCATACATCAAGGACTTCTACTTCTCTAACATATTGCTTGTTACTCTGTCGCATACAAGCAAAGCCTTCATTTCCTACAATATTGGTAATTTTATATATTTTCATTTGTTTAATTTACTAAGAATAAGATCTTCTAATGAGTCGAAGAGTTTTTCATACGCTCCAATATCGTGATTATACAAAATCACTTCACGAGTTACTGTATCTATCAAAATAGGATTCCCCATATCATCTACCGAGATAACATATTGTTGTGCCTCTATACTCATTTGCTCTTTAAAATCATTGGTAAGTTCTACAAAAGTTTCATCACCTACCAGTTCAGCATTTTTTAGTCCATAAATACGAATGTCACGAATTACCACCCCTCCATAATGTAGTAATAAATATCGGTGAGTTTCGTCCAATTTCAGTTGCATAGTTTGTTCCACAAGCAATAGTTCATCAGCTGTGGAGGGTTCTCCTATTGTTATAGGATTCTTTTGGAAAAAATCCTGTAGTTTTTTAATAAGTGTTGGATTCATATCTTATCTATTACTAGTTTTATTGATTAACACATTCGCTCTTTATCTCAAGTTTTTCAGCATAAATTGTGTCATCATCTCTGCTGTTTGTGCTTCCTTTTTATAAAACCTAAATCCTTGGTATTTTTCTTCTTGTAATAATTGTAACTCTTGAAAGGCTTGTGTATCTTTAAAAGAAATGCAATGCCGAGAGGGTAAGCCCTCCTCCACAAATGGGACATTTCTTAGTGAAGCCTCTTGTCATTTTCTTTTTCTCCCAACCTATATCAAAGTGATAGGGGTATATTTGATCTCCAATAGCCAATGCTTTTCCTACAATTTGATTGCAATGGAAACACCATACTTTAGGAGTAAAATAAGCTTTTATGGAGTACTTAAAGTCAGCATCTTCATAGGTGTCAGTTCGTACCTTTTCATCTATTTCATCAAGGTCAGTAGGCTTAAACCAATAGAGATAGTCTATCATATAATTCTCACTTTTAACTAACTTAAGGAGAGTAAATACTGGTCGGCATATTTTAAGTAGTTCCTCTTCAGGTATATAATCTCTTACGTCATATCCTCCACTTAGTTCTAAGTTATCATTTAGGGTGTAATCAAAACGATCACAATAAAACATAGGAGATTTTTCAGGAGTAATTAGTTTTTGCATTTTAATATGCTTTAAAAATTAATGATTTTTTATCACCACTTGATTAACGAAAGTATTATCGCTATGATTGCAGATATAGCTTGGACAAAGAATATCTTACCGCGAGTTTCGCAAGCAAACATTTTCATATAGAGAATACACAAATGCAAATATACAAAATAATTTCCAAAAACTTATACTCTTCCCAAGTGATAATAATGTTCCTCTAATTCCCCAGTTTTCCTAGCCTTCCCAAGCCTCTCAGCCCTCCCATTCTTCCCATTTGCTAATTATTTCTATACACTTCCTCGAAAGGCAATCTAAACCTTTCACCCCAGATGCCGCGCTCTTCACGAATTCCACAAGTGACAACCATACTCACCTCAGCCCCATAAGGTAGGTGTAGTAGTTTCTTAATACGATGGCTATCATACCCCCCTAACGGACAAGTATCGTATCCTACCTCTGCCATTGCAAGCATAAAAGTTTGCGCTACAAGCCCGCAGCTTTTATGTACTTCCACACGTATATCACTTTCAGAGAGTTCTCGCACCATAGGGCGAAACCAACCGATTACCCCAGAGAGTTTGCGAAAAGCACCTAATAAGCCAAAAAAACGACTGTACACAAACGGGATTAGTTTCTGGTAATGCTTCTCTTTATCTTTAATGCGTTTAGCTTGCCTTTCGGGCGGACTATTGCGCTGTATATTACCGCGTTCAAATTCCAAAATCATCTTGGCGTGCTGGCGGTGTTTATCCTGTCGAGTCACGAAAACCACCATCTGTTGTGCCGTGCTTGCTGTAAGCTGGTCGAGGCAGGCGTGTGCTAATTTTTCTAACAAAGCCTTATCAGTAATATGGTATAACTCATACAGTTGCATATTGAAACCAGTAGGAGCTAACGTAGCGAGCTTAAGACATTCACGCACCTTTTCTTCACTGATGGGCGTAGGCGCATAATAGCGTACTGCCCTACGAAAGTTTAAAATATCTTTTAACATATTAGTAAATAGGAACAAATTAAGCTGCTATACTAAGGCAAATCGCTATGATTGCAGGCATAGCTTGGGCAAAGAATATCTTTTTAGAGGCAGTAAGTCCGCCATAGATACCCGCTACAGCCACACAACCCAAGAAAAAGAGGCGTATATTAAGGCTCCACTCAGGGTCAGAGATGCAAAAACTCCACGCCAAGCCAGCCACTAAAAAGCCATTGTACAATCCCTGATTGGCTGCCATACTTTTAGTATCAGCAAATAGATGTTCAGGCAGTGATTTAAAGAATGTCTTACCGCGAGTTTCCCAAGCGAACATTTCCATATAGAGAATATACAAATGCTCAAGCATTACAAAAACAGTAAAAATAGTAGCTAAAATCTCTAACATTTTTATTCAAATTTTTATCACAAATGCAAATATACAAAAAACTTTGCCAAAGGGCGTAGCGTATTTGCTATAACCTTTGGCAAAGTATCATTTTTTAATCTATAAATCGACAAATTAATTAACCAATATCCAATCACCTTCCAATAGCGGCATCGCTTGTTTGTACTTCATTTCTTTGCGTTCACCGGTACGGATGTGTTGTATCGTTACCTTTTCATTGCGGTTTATTTTAGGCTGTTCGCGTATGATAGTCTCTACTACCGAACGTTTTTGCGAAGCTTGTTGTCCTACCTCGCGTGCCTGAGCTGCCATTTCATCGCTGTTGAGCACTTCCTCTTTGTTTGTTTGGTAGTGTTCATTACTGCGCTGAGGGGCGTGAGCCTCTTGTACCGCAGGAGCTTGTGTAGGTAGTTCTGCTCTGAAAAGGAAAGACACTATATCTTTGTTTACCTTGTCTATCATTGCTTTGAAGAGTTGGAAAGCCTCAAACTTGTAGATAAGTAGCGGGTCTTTCTGTTCGTGCACCGCCAATTGTACCGATTGTTTAAGCTCATCCATTTGGCGCAAATGCGTTTTCCACTCATCATCAATAATCGCTAAGGTAATATTCTTCTCAAAATCACTAATAAGTTTCTTACCTCCACTTTCGTATGCCTCTTTCAGGTCGGTTACTATGTTGAGCATCTTCTGACCATCAGTGAAAGGCACCACTATGCGCTCATAAGTATTCGATGGGTTTTCATACACCTCTCTTATCACAGGGAAAGCTTGTGCAGCACTGCGCTCTGTCTTTTGCTGATAGTGGTCTAACACTTCGCGATAAAGTCTGAAAGTCAGTTCGTTATTAGTAGCTTTAGCAAATTCAGCTTCTGATATTTGGGTCTTAAGCGAGAAGTATTTTATCAACTCAAACTCAAAATTCTTATAGTTATTAGCACTCTTATTGCTTTCTACTATCACCTCGCAGGTGTCGAATATCATATTTGCCAAATCCACTTTTAGGCGTTCACCTTCAAGGGCGTGGCGGCGACGCTTGTATATCACCTCGCGCTCTATCACATCACCTTCTTTGTGTCCAAGTTTGTCCATTAGGCGCGCTATACGCTCTGAACCAAACAGACGCATTAGGTTATCTTCTAATGATACGTAGAAAAGCGAACTTCCTGGGTCTCCCTGACGTCCTGAACGACCACGCAACTGACGGTCTACACGACGCGAATCGTGACGCTCAGTACCTATGATAGCCAAACCTCCAGCAGCTTTCACTTCCGGACTTAGCTTAATATCCGTACCACGTCCTGCCATATTGGTAGCGATAGTTACTACTCCCGATTGCCCTGCTTCAGCTACAATTTCTGCCTCTTTCTTGTGCAACTTAGCGTTCAATACATTGTGTTTTATCTTGCGCATCGTTAGCATACGACTCAAAAGCTCCGATACCTCTACCGAAGTAGTACCGATAAGCACAGGGCGTCCTGCTTCTGATAGCGATACTACTTTGTCAATCACCGCGTTGTACTTTTCACGCTTAGTTTTGTATATCAGGTCATTGTAGTCTTTACGAGCAATAGGACGGTTGGTAGGTATTTCCATCACATCCAATTTGTATATTTCCCAAAACTCTCCTGCTTCAGTAATAGCCGTACCTGTCATACCTGATAACTTGCTATACATACGGAAGTAGTTTTGCAGCGTGATAGTAGCATAGGTTTGTGTAGCGGCCTCTATCTTCACGTTCTCTTTAGCCTCAATTGCTTGGTGTAATCCGTCAGAATAACGGCGCCCGTCCATTATACGACCTGTTTGCTCATCTACTATCAACACTTTATTGTCTATAAGCACGTATTCCACATCTTTTTCAAAGAGTGTATAGGCTTTTAGCAACTGGTTAAGGGTGTGAATGCGTTCACTTTTTACAGTGAAGTCTTGCAATAGCTTTTCTTTTAGCTTAGCTTCCTCTTCTATCGGCAGATTTTGGCTCTCAATATTAGCAATTTCTACCCCTATATCAGGCAATACGAAGAAGTTTTTATCACCATCGTAAGAAGCTATATCAGCAAAACCTTTATCAGTAAGCTCTATTTGGTTGTTCTTTTCATCAATCACGAAGTAAAGTTCAGCATCTACCTTAGGCATTTCGCGATTGTTATCCTGCATATAGTAGTTTTCGGTCTTCTGTAGCAGTTGTTTTACCCCTTCTTCACTGAGGAATTTTATAAGAGCTTTGTTCTTTGGCAAGCCGCGATATACGCGCAATAGTTGAAAACCACCCTCTTTAGTATTGCCTTCTGCTATCAGTTTACGAGCATCAGCAAGTACTTTAGTTAAGTAAGTACGCTGTTTTTCTACCAAATCGGCTACTAAAGGTTTTAATTCGTTAAACTCGTGGCGGTCGCCTTTAGGAGTAGGCCCTGAGATGATAAGCGGTGTACGCGCATCGTCTATAAGCACTGAGTCCACCTCATCGACGATTGCGTAGTTATGAGCGCGTTGTACAAGGTCTTCAGAGGTGTGCGCCATATTGTCGCGCAGATAGTCGAAACCAAATTCGTTGTTAGTACCATAGGTAATATCAGCGTTATACGCATTGCGACGAGCCTGTGAGTTCGGCTGGTGGTTGTCTATACAGTCCACTCGCAAGCCGTGAAACTCAAACAGAGGCCCCATCCACGCGCTATCTCGGCGTGCCAAATAGTCGTTCACGGTTACTAAGTGCACCCCGTTACCTGTTAGGGCGTTCAGATATACAGGCAGTGTAGCCACAAGGGTCTTACCCTCACCGGTTTGCATCTCAGCTATCTTACCTTGATGCAGCGCGATACCCCCGATAAGTTGCACATCGTAGTGTACCATATCCCAAGTAACGTCTTTACCAGCCGCATCCCAATGGTTTTTCCATATTGCCTTATCCCCTTCTATGGTCACATAGTCGTGGGTAGCCGATAGCTCGCGGTCACGCGGAGTAGCTGTTACGCTGATAGTCTCGTTAGTAGCAAAACGTCTTGCGGTTTCCTTCATCGTAGCGAAGGCTTCAGGCAAAATATCGTTTAGCACTTTTTCAGAAGCCTGATAAGCCTCTGCACTGAGTTTATCAATTTCAGTATAAAGGTCTTCTTTCTTGTCTATATCTTCCGTAGCATTCGCTTGTGCTTGTAGGTCAGCTATTTGCGTGTCAAAAGTAGCACGAGCCTCTTTTATTTTTTCTTTGAAGGCAATCGTCTTGCCGCGCAATTCGTCATTGCTAATATGCTCTAAATCTGCTGCATACGCCTTAATCTTTTCAACCAACGGCTGAATAGACTTCAAATCGTTTTTGGCTTTATCGCCCACGAATAGCTTAATAAGTGAATTGATAATACTCATTTATAATGGTCAATTATTAAATTATTAATATTTATTTTTCGTCTCTTGTTTTTAGTCAATAAATATACCAAACTGACAGTTCCTGCCAAATTGTCATATCAACAAATCAAAAAAAAGTCTCTGTTGAGACTTTTTCTAATACTCATCTTCATTCCAAAGATAGTCCTCTTCTGACGGATAATCAGGCCAGATTTCATCAATAGATTCATACATATCTCCTTCGTCTTCAATTTCCTGAAGGTTTTCTACCACCTCCATAGGAGCACCTGTACGAATAGCATAATCAATAAGCTCATCTTTAGTAGCAGGCCACGGTGCATCACTTAAATAAGATGCAAGTTCTAATGTCCAATACATAATTATAGATATTATAATTTTTGCAAAAGTAATACTTTTTATTTATTATACAAAATAATTTGCCAATTTGCCCCAGTGTGTATAGCCTTTCTTCATTTTGTGCTACTCACAAAATATCAGAGCAGGTTCTTTCAGATATACATTTAGCACTACCGAATCTTTCTCTTTCATCTTTATATTATTTATATACACACCTTTATACCCTGAAAAAGTAGTGACTTGCACATCGTATTTTCTATTAGGAAGAAGATAAAAATTTTCTTTATAATTTGAAATAATAGGCAGTCCATTAATATGTAAATACAAATTACTAGTTGACAAAGAGCCGTCTCCTTCAAAAATTTTAATATTTAAAATACTTTTAACCGACGCCCTTTTACTTTTATAATAAGACAATGAGTAATCATCGCCTTTCTTGCCAATTTTCTCTTGATAAGGATCTATTTGCCTTTTCATAGAATTGCAACTACTAAAGAGTATTAGCAAGCTAATTACAAAGATTGTTAGGATTTGCTTTGCATTCATATTGCCAAATATACTAATTTGCTAATTTACTAACTTTTTCATTATTCTTAAGAGTCTTAGATATCACATTATAAGGCCCTGTGATAATCTCTTCATCTTTAGCTACCCCCGAAAGAATTTCTATATTCACATTATCCTGAATACCCGTAGTCACAGCTCTAAGCTCTGCCTTGCCATCTTTGTACACAAATACCGCCTCTTGTCGCTTATCAGCCTCTTCTTTAGGCGTTTTCTCGTCTATTTCCGACTTCTTTTTCACTATAATGGCACTAATTGGCACCACTACTATATCTTTTTTCGTTTGGGTAAGAATATCAACTGTAGCTGTCATCCCTGGGCGGAAAGGAGAATACCCTTCTTTTTTATCTTTCACAAGGTCAGTATACGAACTTTCTTCTATATGTATTTTCACTTTGAAGTTCGTTACTTGGTCAGCACTTGCGGTTGCATTAGCGGTGTTAGCTATGTTGGTCACGGTACCTTTAAAAGTGCGTTTAGGGTAAGCATCAACTTCTACATTCACCTCTGCCCCATTGTTCACTTTCACTATATCGTTTTCATTCACATCTACTTCCACCTCCATACTGCCGAGGTTAGCCACGCGCATAATCTCTGTACCTGTCATTTGTATGGTACCCACTACGCGCTCGCCCAACTCTACACTGAGCTTAGAGATAGTACCGTCAGAAGGCGAATATATCTGTGTTTTCTTTAGGTTATCTTGTGCTTCTGATACGCTTGCCATTGCACTCTGCACGTTATAGCGCGCCGACTCACGGGCTGCTTTAGCCATCTCGTAAGCCGAAACTATCTTATCCCATTCAGCCTTCGAAATCACCCCTTTATCAAAGAGCAATTTATTGCGCTTGTAGTTTTCTTCAGCCTCTTTATAGCTTGCTTCCGATTGTTGTTGCGAAGCGCGTACCGTTTCAAGGCTTGCTAACACCCTATTGAGTCCTGACTGGTAAATATCCGGATTTATACGCACCAATAGGTCGCCTTTTTTCACTGTTTGTCCCTCTTTTATAGGCAGTTCTATAATTTCACCCGATACCTCCGACGATAGTTTAATCTCCAATTCTGGTTGTATCTTACCGGTAGCCGAGACTTTCTGCGTAAGGGTAGCCGCAGTAACCTTTTGAGTTTCAACTGATACCAATTCTTGGTCATCGCCAAACCATCCTGCTTTTTTACCAGCGATAAGCACGATGATAAACAGCAGTAGTACTAAAATGATAATAATAGTCTTTCTTTTCATAATACATAATCCGTTTTATGCAGCAAAGATAAAAAATAATTGATAATTGACAATTCATAAACAAAAAAAAACTCCGAACCACTGAATATCTCAATAGTTCGGAATTTTATCAACCATTAATTTTTAACAATTAATCCTTATTCTTCCAATCTTATATCTAATCCGAGACCTTTTAGCTCGTGCATCAATACGTTGAAAGACTCTGGCAATCCTGGTTCAGGCATTGTTTCACCTTTCACTATTGCCTCATAAGTCTTCGCACGACCTATTACGTCATCCGATTTTACAGTCAAGATTTCGCGTAGGGTACTTGAAGCACCATAAGCCTCTAATGCCCATACCTCCATCTCTCCAAAACGTTGTCCACCGAATTGTGCTTTACCACCTAATGGCTGTTGGGTGATGAGTGAGTACGGACCGATAGAACGCGCGTGCATCTTATCGTCAATCATATGTCCAAGCTTAATCATATAAATAACCCCTACAGTAGCTTTTTGGTCAAAGCGTTCACCAGTACCACCATCGTATAGGTAAGTGTGACCAAAGCGTGGTACGCCTGCCTCATCAGTCAACTCATTGATTTGCTCTAACGAAGCCCCGTCAAAGATAGGAGTGGCAAATTTCTTACCGAGTTTTTGTCCTGCCCAGCCGAGTACGGTTTCGTATATCTGACCGATGTTCATACGCGAAGGTACCCCAAGAGGGTTCAACACTATATCAACCGGAGTACCGTCTTCTAAGAAAGGCATATCCTCATCGCGAACAATACGCGCTACGATACCCTTATTACCGTGGCGACCCGCCATCTTATCTCCCACTTTCAGCTTACGCTTCTTAGCGATGTATATCTTAGCCAATTTAAGGATACCTGCTGGCAACTCGTCTCCCACCGAAATGGTGAACTTGTCGCGGCGCAACATACCTTGCAAGTCGTTTTCGCGAATGCGGTAGTTGTGCAGTAGGTCGTCTATCAAACTGTTGATGTGCTTATCATCTGTCCAGCCTGATGAGGTAAGGTGAGTGTAGTCTTCAATAGCCTCAAGCACTTTTTTGGTATATTTCTTACCTTTAGGTACAATCTCTTCGCCCAAATCATTCACTACTCCTTCTGAAGTCTTTTCGTTTACTAACGAGAAGATTTTGTCGAGCAATTTGCCTCTAAGAGCTTCAAATTTAGCTTGGTAATCAGCCTCTAAAGTAGCGATATCTTCTTTGTCTTTATTGCGTTTGCGTTTGTCTTTTACCGCACGCGAGAAGAGTTTCTTATCGATTACTACCCCGTAGAGCGATGGAGAAGCTTTTAGCGAAGCATCTTTCACATCACCCGCCTTGTCACCAAAGATAGCGCGTAGCAGTTTTTCTTCAGGGGTTGGGTCAGATTCTCCTTTTGGTGTGATTTTACCTATTAGTATATCACCTGGGCGTACTTCAGCCCCGATGCGTATCATACCATTTTCGTCCAAATCTTTAGTAGCATCTTCTGATACGTTCGGAATATCATTAGTAAGCTCTTCAGCCCCTAACTTAGTATCACGCACTTCCAATACATATTCGTCTATGTGAATAGAGGTGAATATATCATCGCGTACAGCTCGTTCCGAAATTACAATCGCATCCTCGAAGTTATACCCTTTCCAAGGCATAAACGCTACTTTCATATTGCGCCCTAAAGCCAATTCACCGTTTTCGGTAGCATAGCCTTCGCAGAGTACTTGTCCTTTTTTCACACGTTCACCTTTGTGTACGATAGGTTTTAGGTTGATACAAGTACCTTGGTTCGTTTTTCTAAATTTGATAAGGTTATACACCGTTTCATCAGGGTCGAAACTTACCAATTTTTGCTCGTCGGTACGGTCGTAAGTAATGATGATTTTTTCAGCATCTACATAATCTACTGTACCATCGCCTTCAGCATTCATTAGTACACGGGCGTCAGAAGCCACACGGCGTTCCAAACCAGTACCCACGATAGGAGCTTCAGGTTTCAATAATGGCACCGCTTGGCGCATCATATTCGAGCCCATCAGCGCACGGTTCGCGTCATCGTGCTCAAGGAATGGAATCAAAGAAGCTGAAATCGAAGCAATCTGGTTAGGCGCCACGTCTATATATTGTACCTCATTAGGTTCAATTACAGGGAAGTCCCCATCTTCTTTTACTACCACTTTCTCCTCAGTGATGTTGCCATCGGCATCTAAAGCGATATTCGCCATACCAATCTTAAGCCCTTCTTCATCTTCAGCAGTAAGGTAGGTCATATCTTTAAGATCTACATTACCATTGCTCACTTTGTGATAAGGCGTTTCGATAAAGCCCATACCATTCACTTTAGAGAACACCGCTAATGACGAAATAAGCCCGATGTTCGGCCCCTCAGGGGTTTCGATAGGACACAAACGACCGTAGTGTGTGTAGTGTACGTCTCGCACCTCGAAGCCCGCACGCTCACGCGATAGACCTCCAGGCCCTAAGGCAGATAAACGGCGTTTGTGGGTAATCTCAGCCAATGGGTTAGTTTGATCCATAAACTGAGAAAGCTGGTTCGTACCAAAGAATGAATTGATAACTGACGAAAGTGTCTTAGCGTTAATCAAATCGATAGGAGTAAAGACCTCGTTATCGCGTACGTTCATACGCTCGCGGATAGTACGTGCCATACGCGAAAGTCCTACCCCAAATTGTGCTGCTAACTGCTCGCCTACCGTACGTACACGGCGGTTAGAAAGGTGGTCGATATCATCTACTTCGGCCTTAGAGTTGATAAGCTCGATAAGGTATTTTACGATAGTGATGATATCCTCTTTGGTAAGCACTTGCTTTTCCATAGGGGTATCAAGCCCTAATTTTTTATTGATACGATAACGCCCTACATCGCCCAAGTTATAACGTTGGTCTGAGAAGAACAGCTTATCGATGATACCGCGAGCTGTTTCTTCATCGGGTGGTTCAGCGTTACGCAGCTGTCGGTAAATGTGCTCTACCGCTTCTTTTTCAGAGTTGGTAGGGTCTTTTTGTAGGGTATTATGTATGATAGTATAATCGGTAGCCTGACTATCTTCTTTGTGTAGCAAGATAGTTTTTACATCGGCTTCGAGTATTTCTTGAATATTGTCTTCATCAAGTACCGTATCACGGTCGAGGATAATCTCATTACGCTCAATTGATACTACCTCTCCTGTA
>ERZ1674045.426-NODE-426-length-11922-cov-2.346591_pt1 | contig 11922 bp, 8 predicted proteins | sample MGYA00581131_ERZ1674045 | MGnify/ENA primary metagenome ERZ1674045 (study PRJEB41354, sample SAMEA4873299) | human saliva metagenome | biome: human-associated habitat [ENVO:00009003]; feature: mouth environment [ENVO:08000002]; material: saliva material...
CGAAGACAACTGCAAATATCCAAAATGGTATCTTTGATGGAACTGCAAACCAAAGAATCAGTGCAATGAGAGCTAAACAGATGGCTCCATAGAGCAAAGTGTTTGTCCCTTCACGATGAATTCTTATCTTTTTGAGTTTCTTTTTTATTTTTCCCATGGTCGATAAACGACGAATTTGTTTGTTGCAAAGGTACTCCTTTTTTGTTATTTGCACAAATTTTCACTCTCATTCTTTTGGATATGTCGGCTTTTCATAGTAACTTTACACCTCAAAAAAGTATTAACTAATGGAAGATTTCGTACATTTACACGTTCATACCAATTACTCTATTCTTGATGGTCAGTCTAAAGTGACTCGCTTAGTGGATAAGGCTATTGCCGATGGGATGAAGGGTATGGCTATTACTGACCATGGTGTAATGTTCGGAATCAAGGAATTCTCTGATTATTGTGCCAAGATAAATAAGGAAAGGAAAGCTAAAGGGGAGGAACCTTTCAAGCCAATCTTTGGCTGTGAAATGTATGTTGCACGTCGTTCAATGCATGATAAAGAGAAAGATAAGCATGATAATTCAGGCTATCACCTTATTGTATTAGCTAAGAATTACAATGGCTATAAGAATCTTATCAAGCTTGTTTCACATGCGTGGGTTGATGGTTACTACTATAAACCACGTACAGATCGTGAGGAATTAGAGAAATATCACGAAGATCTGATAGTCTGTTCTGCTTGTATTGCAGGTGAAGTGCCAAATAAAATAATACGTGGAGATATAGAAGGAGCACGAGAAGCTTGTGAATGGTACCATCGGGTGTTTGGCGATGATTATTATTTGGAGTTACAAAGGCATGAAGTAAAGGACCCAACGTTGGTAGCTAACCGTGAGGCTTACCCTCTACAACAAAAGGCAAACAAGGTGTTGATGCAGTTCGCAAAGGAGTATGGGATCAAACTTGTTTGTACAAATGACTGCCATTTTGAGGATAAAGAGACTGCAGAAGCACATGATCACTTACTCTGTTTGTCAACGAATGAGGATCTTGATGACCCTAAACGAATGCGTTATTCAAAGCAGGAGTGGTTTAAAACACGCCAAGAGATGAATGAAGTGTTCTCTGATGTGCCTGAAGCCATGGCTAATACGTTGGAGATTCTTGATAAAATAGAAACCTATAGTATCGATCATGGGCCTATAATGCCTTTCTTCCCCATACCTGAAAGCTTTGGAACTGAGGAAGAATGGGAAAAGAAATTCACAGAAGCAGACCTATATAAGGAGTTTACGACGGATGAAAATGGGCTGAATCCATTGTCTGAGGAGGAAGGAAAGAAGGTCATTGCTCGCTTGGGAGGTTATGAAAAGATTTATCGAATCAAGTTTGAAGCTGACTATTTGGCTAAGTTAGCTTATGATGGAGCCAAGAAATTGTATGGTGATCCTTTGTCAGAAGAGGTGAAAGAGCATATCCGTTTTGAGCTTCATGTAATGAAAACGATGGGTTTCCCTGGGTACTTCTTGATAGTACAGGACTTCATTAACGCTGCTCGTGAGGACTTAGGAGTAATGGTTGGACCAGGGCGTGGCTCTGCTGCAGGCTCAGTTGTGGCTTATTGTTTAGGTATTACAAAGATAGATCCACTTAAATATGACTTGCTGTTTGAGCGTTTCTTAAACCCTGATCGTGTCAATCTCCCTGATATTGATACGGATTTTGATGATGATGGGCGTGGACGAGTGCTGCAATGGGTAATGGATAAGTATGGTCATGAAAATTGTGCACATATCATTACCTATTCAACTATGGCAACGAAGAACTCCATTAAGGATGTTGCACGTGTTGAGAAGCTACCTTTGGATGTGTCAAATGCTCTCTGTAAGGCTATCCCAGAACGGTTACCAGATGGCATGAAGATGAATCTAACGAATGCCATTAAGTGTACTCCACAGCTGCAAGATGCTGAAGTTAGTGAAGATATACGTGAGCGTAACACCATTAAGTATGCAAAGATGCTGGAAGGAACTGTGCGTGGTACGGGTATTCATGCTTGTGGTTTTATTATCTGTCGTAATCCTATTGACGACTGGGTACCGGTGTCAACGGCAACAGATCCAGACTTTCCCGAGAAGAAAGTGCCTGTAACTCAGTATGACGGACATGTTATTGAGTCTACTGGTCTTATCAAAATGGACTTCTTAGGACTGAAGACTTTGTCTGAATTGAAGGAGGCTTGCAAGGTTATTAAGCAGACAACTGGTGATGTTATCGACCTTGATAATATCCCGATTGATGATGAACTTACATATCAACTCTATCAGCGTGGACAGACAATTGGTACTTTCCAGTTTGAATCTGCTGGTATGCAGAAGTATCTTCGAGAACTACATCCAACTGTATTTGAGGACCTTATAGCCATGAATGCTCTCTATCGTCCAGGTCCAATGGATTATATTCCAGACTTTATCAAGCGTAAGAATGATCCTTCTTTGGTGAAGTATGATATCCCATGTATGGAGAAGTACCTTAAGGATACTTATGGTATAACGGTTTATCAAGAGCAAGTGATGCTTTTAAGTAGGCAATTAGCCAACTTTACTCGTGGTGAAAGTGATGCACTGCGTAAGGCTATGGGTAAGAAAAAGAAGGCTATTGTAGACCAAATGAAGCCGAAGTTCATCAAGCAAGGGCAGGAGAATGGTCATGATCCACAGGTGTTAGAGAAGATATGGAGTGACTGGGAGAAGTTTGCAAGTTATGCTTTTAATAAGTCACATGCTACTTGTTATTCATGGGTTGCTTATCAAACTGCTTACTTAAAGGCCCATTATCCAGCAGAGTACATGGCTGCTTTGATGACTCGAAGGTTCAGTCAGATAACTGAGATTACCAAGCTGATGGAAGAGTGTAAGGCTATGAAGATAGCTACACTTGGTCCTGATGTAAATGAAAGTCAGATAGGGTTTGGTGTTAACAAGCATGGTGAGATACGTTTCGGTTTGTCTGCAATAAAGGGAATGGGTGCCAGTGCTGCAGAGAGTATTGTACGTGAGCGGGAGGCAAATGGTCCCTATAAGGACATCTATGACTTTGCAGAACGTATTGATCTTAGTAATGTTAACCGTAAAGCTTTTGAGAGTCTTGCATACAGTGGAGGCTTTGATAGCTTTGGTTTACAGCGTGAACAATACTTCGGTGTTACAGGTAAAGGAGACTTATTCCTTGATACTATAGTCCGTTATGGGCAGCTCTTCCAGATGGAAAAGGCTGAACAACAGAATTCTTTGTTTGGTGGAATGGATGCTGTGGCAGTGATACATCCAGTGGCACCAAAGTCTGAAAAGTGGCCTACTATAGAGAAGTTGAATAAGGAACGTGAGCTTGTTGGTGTGTATTTGTCTGCACATCCATTAGATGAATATAGCGTTGTGTTGAGGAATATGTGTAATACGCATTGCTCACAGATTGGTCGTAATGCCGATATGACGCAGTTGTCGAAGACCGACGAAGTGACATTTGGCGGTATAGTAACAGCTGTTACGGAGCGATTCTCACAGAAAACTGGTAAGCCTTTTGGCTTTGTAACCATAGAAGACTTTGATGGTACGGGCGAATTAGCGCTCTTTGGCGATGATTGGGCACGATGGAATAACCTGTTAAAGGAGAACTATACCATCTTTATCACAGCAAAATGTCAGCCTCGTTATCGTAATAATCCTTCTATGTTGGAGCTGAAAGTCCAGAATGTAGAGCAGCTTTACGATGTGAAAGCACATCGTTTGGAACGATTTACAATAACGGTTGATTCCGTGGCATTGGATGAAGAGTTGGTGTCAGAACTGTCAACCATCGTGGATGAGCATGTTGGGAATACCCGACTTTATATCCAATTGCGCACACCAGAGAACACTAGCTGATTGATTTCATTACTGCCAGTGACAAAATGGAGTTTAAGATCAATTAGAATGGCAATATAAAGTGGCACGGTCTTTGAAGATAAAGAATACATTATATAATCAATTATAAAAAAGAAAAGAATCATGGAAGTTAAGATTACAGCAGAAAACTTTGAGACTTATAAGAATGGTGACTTACCATTAGTAGTAGATTTGTGGGCAACTTGGTGTGGTCCATGTAAGATGGTTGGTCCTATCATCTCTGAACTTGCGGAAGATTATGACGGTAAGATCGTTGTTGGTAAGTGCGATGTTGAGGAGAATGATGATGTAGCAATAGAGTATGGTGTGCGCAATATCCCAACTATCCTCTTCTTTAAGGGTGGTGAGTTGGTTGATAAGTTTGTTGGTGCAGCCCCAAAGAATGTTCTTGATGAGAAGTTCAAGGCTCTGTTGTAAGCAGATTCGGGAACAATAAAAGAATTATTGAGTATAAGTAAAGCCATATCAGAGCCTCTCTTGAGGACTCTGATATGGCTTTCTTTTTTGCTCTTTTACTTCTATCTTTCTTGTGTTTAGATAGGTTTCTTTGTAAAACAAATTCCCTATTACTTTTTAAAAGGGCATCTATTGCATCGTAAAAGGGCACCTTTCACATTGTAAAAGGTGCCCTTTTGCTGTGTAAAAGATGCCCTTTTGAAGTGCAAAAGACGCCCTTTTACAAGCCTGTTTGTAAGTGTCTAATATCCTTATAGTTACAGTTGGCGAAAAAGAAGGATTTTCTCAGAATCATTCATCTTGGCATTCTGTGAGATGTAATATTATTTCCTCGTTTATCAACTCTCTTCTTCAACCGTTCCCTTTGTTCCCTCTTACTTGTTTCATACATAGGAATCTTGATGTAATTGTCACTGAGCAATCTTGCCTTATGAGCTATTAAGCAGGCATGATGATGACTTATTGAATCGGGAAAAGTACTACGGTGTGTAACATTGTCTGGTAAGGATACTGTTAAAGAGAAGTGTTATGCAGTCCTCCTCTTTAGCATTTTAGCTTGCGAGTACCGTCAGCTTGTTCTTCAATCGTCACTTTTATGACATTCTCTGGGAGGATTTCCTCGATCAGTTCCGGCCATTCAAGAAGACAAAGGTTACCACTGTAGAAGTAGTCTTCATACCCCATGTCATATACTTCCTCAAGTTTCTTGATGCGATAGAAGTCGAAATGATAGATAGAATTCCCCTTTCCATCCGTATATTCATTGATGAGAGAGAACGTTGGTGAGGTAATGACATCCTTTACTCCTAAGGTTTCACACAATGCTTTGATGAAAGTTGTTTTCCCAGCTCCCATCTTTCCATAGAAAGCAAACACTTTTCCTTCACCCATCCTATTGATAAATTCCTTTGCAGCCTCTTGGATGGTGTCAAGGCTTTTAATAGTTATTTCCATTATAATTAAGCTTTTTGTTTTGCGTTATAAGCGTATGTTATCTCTTCCTTGGGCTGAGTGTTACCAACGGAACAATCATTTCTTCCATTGAGATACCTCCGTGTTGGAAGGTGTCTTTATAGTATGACACGTAGTAATTGTAGTTGTTTGGATAAGCAAAGAAAGAATCCCCAGTTGCAAAGACATAGCTTGTGCTGAGGTTAGGAGCAGGCAATTGTGCCTCTTGTGGCTTCTTGATAGTGAAGACTTCACGTGAGTCATAGTTCAGATTCTTCCCCAACTTATATCTAAGATTCGTATTTGTATTCCTGTCACCAATGATCTTTATGGGCTTTGTTGTCCTTATTGAACCGTGATCAGTCGTGATAACCACTTTGTAGTCAGACTGTGCCAACTCCTTGATTACATCCGCCAGCACACTATGCTGGAACCAACTGAGTGTGATTGAGCGGTATGCACTTTCACTACTTGCCAACTCGCGTATCATCTTCATCTCTGTTCGGGCATGTGAGAGCATATCAATGAAGTTCACTACAAGTACGTTGAGGTTGTTCTGTGCAAGGTTTTTATACTGTTGCATGAACTTGTCAGCACCTGTAGAATCGTTTATTTTGTGATAAGAGAACTTATCATGTCGACGGTAACGTTCAATCTGTGTTTGTATGAGTGGTTCTTCATTGAGGTTCTTTCCTTCCTCTTCGTCCTCGTCCACCCATAGGTCTGGGAACATTGTAGCAATCTGTTGTGGCATCAATCCACTGAAGATAGCATTGCGTGCATATTGTGTTGCAGTCGGCAGAATGCTCATGTAAAGGTCCTCTTCTATGTCAAACATGTCACCGATCTCCTTTGACAGGACACGCCATTGATCAAGTCGGAAGTTGTCAATGACGATGAGGAACACTTTTTCTCCTTTATCAATGAGTGGGAATATCTTGCGTTTGAAGATATCAGGACTGAGCAATGGACGTGTGTCATCACTGTTGTTAGTTGGCTTTTTATTATTCCCAGTCAGCTTAGAGAAGCCATTGCTCAACTTATTGTCCTGTGGTGCAACCCAATGAAGGTAATTCTTGATGATGTATTTTGCGAAACCATTGTTGGCTTCTTCCTTCTGCATCTTGAGCATTTCAGTCATATTACTGTCGGCACTGCTTAGTTCAAGCTCCCAATAAACAAGCTTCCGATATACTTCAGCCCAGTCATTAAAGGTTCGGCAGTCAGCAATCTGCATTGCAATCTGTTGGTACTCCTGTTGATAACCACTCTGTGTGACTTCCGTAACAATCTCCTTTTGGTGAATATTCTTCTTTAATGTAAGAAGTATCTGATTTGGATTGACAGGCTTAATAAGGTAGTCTGCAATCTTTGCACCAATGGCTTGGTTCATGATATTCTCCTCTTCGCTCTTTGTAACCATGACAATAGGCGTAGCAGGTTGTATATCCTTGATACGCTGTAACGTCTCCAATCCGGATAGTCCTGGCATCTGTTCGTCCAGCAGAACGAGGTCGAATGTCTGCGTGCGGCACTGGTCAATGGCATCACTTCCATTGCTTACCGTTATGACTTCATATCCTTTCTTTTCGAGGAAGATGATGTGAGCCTTCAATAACTCTATCTCATCATCCACCCAAAGTAATAATCCATTGCTCATATTTTCGTACTCCTTTCTTAGAATCCATCCAGATCGTAATACTCATCTTCGATATTATTCTGGATGGGTTGATTCTTTTTATTGTTCTTGTTATTTCCTTTTCCTTGTTGTGGTTCGTCATTTCCGAAGTAGATGATTGGTCCATCATCTGTCGGTTTCGGCTTTTTTACAGGTGGTGTCTGCGGCTTCTGTCCATTCATTTGTGGTTTCTGAAGCGGTGTCTGTGGTGTCTGGCTGCTGTTTCGCAGGCCTCTGGGCTCCAGATGGGGTGGGCAGCTTGGTCTTCGGCTGCGCCTCTGGCTTTGTTGTCGTTGCTGGTGCAGACTCTTTCTTTGGCTCCTCCATTGGGATTTCAAAGGTATTCGTGTCCTCCAACGTTGGTTTCTCTTCCTCTTTTGGTAGTTCAATGACATTCTTATCCTTTGACGTATCCTTTGTTTTGGACTGCTTCTGGTTCGGTTCTTCCAACGGAATAGTCATGGAATTATCAGTTGGAGCGTCCTGTGTATCAGGATAGAGATCCGTATCATTCGCATGTTTCTCTTCTATTTCCTTCTGCAGATCACGTTCTCGTGGCTTCGTAATGCTAGCCGGTTCGCTTAATAGATAGCGTTTCGTGACAGCCAGAGGAGCAAAGTTCTTGGCATAGAAGGCTTCATAATCTTTATAACTGAAGGCTGTTCCTATCAGTTTTAAGTTCTTGTCACTGATGATAATACCCTTTGCTGTCTTGCCCATCTGCGTTATGATAGCCTCAGAAGAAAGCAATTGACGTGCATATTGATAAGCCTCATCGTAATTGCGGAAGCCAGATATCTGCATCTGATGTAAGCTTCCGAGATCTTGTATCTCAATCTCAAAGTTCCTGACAAGGAAGTTTGTGAAGTTGAAACGTGCCATTTCGAATAGCAGCTTATGCTCATTAACAGAGTCAGGGTTGTATATGAGCAAGAACTTAAAGTCTATATCACGTTCTGGAGAGAGCTTTGCTTGATGGATACTGTCGCTGTCATTCAACACATTTGAGCGATAACTCCATACGTCTCCAAGGTCAAACTTACCTCCATGTAGCTTCTTTCCAGCCTGAACACCATTGACAATCATGCCCGCCATCTCACTGATTCTACTCTGTGGATACTTTTCTACGACCGTTTTCATATCATTGATGCAGCCATTTACATCTCCATTGTTCAGTTTACTCAGGCCTCCGATGAACAAAAACTTATCCCTGTTCGCACCTAATGGGAACCGTTTCTCGGATACTTTGGTATTCCCTTGTACCTCATTGTATCTCTCTTGCTTGAAAGCATCGTATGTTGCAGCATAGAGAGAGTCCTCTATCTGTGTTCCAAACTTTAGGTTCTCCTTGTAATATGGGTCCGTAAGAAGCGTTGTCCATTGGCTCTTAGGATAATCTTTCTTTAACTTACTGACATAAGTTTCAGCTATGTCAGGTTGATTTTTTCGCATATAAAGGAGGTAAAGATGGTAATAAACATCATCCATCTGCTCATAGTCAGGGTAGTTATCACTTACCCTACGAAGTGCTTTTTCTGCTAATCGAAGGTTATCAAGCCTATCTTTAAAGATTACTCCAGAGTGATGTAAACCGTTCTCCAGTATCTTGTTGCTCGCAATCATTTGTTCTGGAGTGAGCGGAATCTGCGCAAGATAATACTCACGTTTATGTGGATCATTCTTAAGAGAGTCTCTTGTATGACTGATAGAGTCTTGTTTCGCTTCAGCTTTCGTGATAGAATCGCGTTGCGCATCAGTCAGTTCTGAAAGGTTATTGCCGTTTTTCCCTGGTGTCCCAACAACCGTTTGGTTTATTCGTTGCCAGTTATCAATGTTCTCTCTCTTGCCCCATAGCTGTTGGAAGGTTACCTTTCCTTGTTGTACAGCCATTGGATTATAGAAGTACCAGGTGTTACTTTGCTGTCGATTATCACCGTTTGGCTTTATTGTATTGCCAGGATTGTTGTTTCCAAAACTGTTTTCAATCCCTTGTTCCTGACCGTTATTCAGAGCTTGTTGCTGTATTCTCTCTTCCTTTTCTTTCTTTTTCAGTGCCGTAATGACGCGGTCTATGGCTGCATTACGTTCTGTTTCAGAGCATTTAGCCAGATGTTGTAACGAGTCTTGTAGCTGTACCGCATCTGTAAAGGGAACCAATTCGTCCAGCACTTTTGAACGTTCTGATAATTGTTCGTAGTCTTTTCGATCCTGATCAAGTAGTCCAATAGCTTCTCCATAGCAACGTTTCGCATCTCCAAAACGCTCTTTTGCCCAATAGAGGTCGCCCAAATGTAGCAGCAAAACGCCTTTCTCAATCCCGTTACGTGTAGCTTTCTTGTTTCCTTGTTCGTAAGCATTGATTGCTGCAAGGGTGTCCCGGTCTGCCAAATATATATTACCCATGGCATAATATACCTGGTCTAAGTATTCTTTGTTATTGTCTGAAGCTGCCATATGCTTCAGTTTACCAATCATTTTCTTTGATTGTCCCTTTGCAGTAACCTCCGTTTGTGCGATACGTGCATTGAATTCCAGTTCATAAGGTGGGTTTGTACGAATCACACGTTGGAAAGCTTTGTAAGCTTCTTGGTTCTTTCCGAGTGCAGCAAGTACTTGTCCGAGAAGATAAAGCTCACGTGCTTTCTGTTTACGGCGCATCTCATGCTTAATAACCTTTTGTAAATAAGGTACGGCTTTGGGCAATTCTCCAGTGTGTAGGTAGTAGTCTGCATAAGTATAATCCCATTCTTTTACAGCACGCCAGTCCATAGAGTCGCGTTGCATGTTGCGGATTACGTCCTCAGCATCATATAACCAATCCTGCTCTACATAGCATTTTGCCAGCCAGGCACGTGCTTTTCCGTAGATAGCTGGTTGTCCTTTATAGATATGACTCATGTATGCGAAGGTGGCAGCAGCCTCCTCGAAAGCCCCTTGATGGAACTGTGAACGTCCCATAAGCATCCATGCTTTCCACAAAAAAGGGTTGTATTCTTTGCGTGAAAGCCATTCTATGTCACTTGCAGTCTTACGTCTACTCTTGTTCCATTCGGGTCTTTTCTTAATACTATGCCTGGCAATAGCCTTCTCAGCCTTCTCTATTGCACGGTCAAAGTTGGTCTTTCCCAGTTCTCTACTGCTCTTGTTACCTACAGTATAGAGTGGAATCATCTCTGTGAAGTTGTCTTTGTTACCATTTTCTTTTTCCAAAGAGCCATCTATATAGGCTTGTGCTCCATTGAAATAAGTGTTGTAACGAGCATTAAAAGCATGCCACCATCTTGATTGCGACGTGTTCTTATTCGTAGAACAACTAACAATCGTCAGGAAAATGATTGCAAGTAGTGCGGATATGATATGTCTGGTGGATGTTTTCTTCACTCTTTTATTGTCTTTATTTATGTTTGGTTGCCTGATTTAATCTCTCTTTTATTTACCCTCAATCACGGCTATCAGTTCGTCTTTAACTTGGTTTGGAACATTGATACCACGGAGAATAAGACTTCGATTCCAGCCTTTTGCTTCTTGAGGTTGCATGGTGTAGAGTACATTAGCAAACTCTTCGGCTTCCTCATCAGTATAGTTCTCGGAAGAACGACCACAAAAGCGGTCGAGTTCTTCGTCATCATAGTATTCAATCTCCTTTGTTGCAGCCTCCATCATACAGACCTGTTCGCACTTGTCATCCATGCCATCGCATGATGAACAGTCACCTGATGTAGGCATAACAACATCTGGTTCACCCTCTTTGTGCTTGGAAAGAAGGGTCGTTATCGCTGCTATAACAGCCAAAACAACGAGTGATGCGATACCTATGATGAATATATTCATTCTTTTTCTGTCTTCGTTTTTTTTATGTGAGGACGAGGATTGCTTACCTAATCTCTTCGATTTGGAACCCTGCTTTGCGTAAATCTTCCCAGTAATGTGGGTATGATTTGGATACAACCTCTGGATTATTAATACGTATTTTACCCAATTTTATTGCCAAAGGAGCAAAAGACATTGCCATACGGTGGTCCTCATAGGTGTCAATAGTAGGTTGTTCTGCGGGTTCACAACGCTCTCCGTCCCACGAAAGTTCTGAACCATTCGTCTCATGCAGCACGAAACCAAGCTTTGCCATCTCTGTTTTCATTGCCACTATACGGTCAGTCTCTTTTATTTTCAGACTACCTAAGCCTGTGAAATGGAAGGGAATGCCGAGTACAGGACATGCTGCAATCAGTGCTTGTGCCAAGTCTGGCTGATTGATAAAGTCATAATCCAATCGGTTGAGCATGCAGTTGTGCCGTGTCAACGTAACATCTGTCAATGCCCCTTCCTCCTTATTAGCAAAGTTTGTCTTGACACCTAAGAGTGAAAAGATGTACTTGACGGAAGAATCACCTTGTCTTGAGCCGTTCATTAAACCCGGTAATGTAACGCTAGCACCTATCTCTTCCTGTAAAGCTAATATCTCATACCAATAGCTGGAAGCACTCCAGTCGTTCTCAATCGTATAGTGTCGTGACTTGTATGTTTGTGGTTTTACGCTGATTGTATCGAAGTCAGTCCATTCAGCAACGATGCCAAACTGGTGCATCAGGTGTAATGTGAGGTCGATATATGGGCGTGACACAATCTCTCCGGTGAGTTTTAGTTCTAATCCTGCCGTGAAAGTGGGGGCTATCATAAGCAAGGCTGAGATGTATTGTGAACTCACGTCGCCTGGAATCTCTATTGAACCACCTTCTAATTTATGTCCATTTATATGGAGTGGAGGGTATCCTTCTTCACCTTTATACTCTATATCTGCACCCAGATAGCGTAGGGCATCAACAAGAACACCTATCGGACGGTGTTTCATTCGTTCTGTTCCCGTAATCGTATGTTCTCCTTCTGTTGCGCTAAGGTAGGCTG
>ERZ1674045.431-NODE-431-length-11867-cov-4.239587_pt1 | contig 11867 bp, 7 predicted proteins | sample MGYA00581131_ERZ1674045 | MGnify/ENA primary metagenome ERZ1674045 (study PRJEB41354, sample SAMEA4873299) | human saliva metagenome | biome: human-associated habitat [ENVO:00009003]; feature: mouth environment [ENVO:08000002]; material: saliva material...
CGAATGCACAGCCTGCATGAGGAGGTGCACCATATTGGAATGCATCAAGCATGAAACCGAATTTGGATCTAGCTTCTTCTACAGATAAACCGATTGCTTTAAATACTTGTTCTTGTACATCAGCTTGGTAAATACGCAAGGAACCACCGCCGATTTCTACGCCGTTCAATACCATGTCGTAAGCAATTGCTTTTACACTGCCAGGATCGGATTCTAATTTATCAAGATCTTCGTGGCGTGGCATTGTGAATGGATGGTGCATTGCAACATAACGTTTTTCGTCTTCGTTATATTCGAACATAGGGAAATCTGTTACCCATGTGAACGCCAATTTATCTTGATCAATCATGTTCATGCGGCGTGCCATTTCAAGGCGCAATTCGCCAAGTGCTCTCGCAACAGTAGCAGGTTTATCAGCAATCATCAACACTAGGTCACCGCCTTTGGCACCCATTTTTTCACCGATGTTGCGGATTGTATCTTCGCCTAAGAATTTCATGATTTGTGATTTAATGGAACCATCTTCATTGAAGCAAGCCCATGCCAAGCCTTTTGCACCGTAGCGATTTACATATGCTACCAAATCATCAAGTTCACGACGTGCAATGCCAGCGTCGCCAGGTACTACGATACCTTTTACAACACCACCATTGTCGATAACGGAACGGAATACTTGGAATTCAGTGTCTTTTACAAGCTCTGTTACATCTGTGAAAGCCATGTCAAAGCGAAGATCTGGTTTATCAGAACCGTATTTATCCATCGCTTCATCCCAAGTAATACGAGGCATAGGCAATGGAATTTCTTTGCCCAATGTCTTTTTGAATACTTCTGCAACCATTTGTTCCAAGATTGCATAAATGTCTTCTTCGTCAACAAAGCTCATTTCCAAGTCGAGTTGAGTAAACTCTGGTTGACGGTCTGCACGCAAATCTTCATCACGGAAGCAGCGAACGATTTGGAAATATTTTTCATAGCCTGCTACCATCAAAATTTGTTTAAAAATTTGTGGGGATTGAGGCAATGCATAGAATGTACCTGCATTTACACGAGATGGTACTAGATAGTCACGGGCACCTTCAGGTGTAGATTTTGTAAGCATCGGTGTTTCGATTTCAAGGAAATCACGGCTATCAAAGAAATCGCGCATAGCCTTAGTCACTTTGTGACGCAAAATCAAGTTACGTTGCATTTCAGGGCGACGTAAATCAAGGTAACGATATTTTAAACGAATATTTTCATCTACATCGATATCATCTTGAATGTAGAATGGAGGTGTTTTCGCAGAGTTTAATACGCGAAGTTCTTCACAATACATTTCATAAGCGCCTGTTGGCAAATTAGGATTGATTGCGTCTTCATCACGTTTTGTAATTTTACCGCGTACACAAAGCACATATTCATTACGAACATCTTCTGCTTTGTGGAAAGAATCCACATTATGGTCTGGGGACGCTACAACTTGAACGATACCAGAACGATCTCGCAAATCCATGAAGATCAAACCGCCGTGGTCACGACGACGTTCAACCCAACCACATAATACGACCTCTTTACCTACTTCTGCTTCAGAAATAGTGCCACATCCGTGCGTACGGTGTAAGCCTTTCATTGTTTCCATTCTACTTGTCATCCTTTCTACTTTTGGATTTAAATACATCAATTATATCATTACCATAATCAATATATTGTTTGCAAATAGTACTATTTGCCCCACGCTTCCCATAATTTGGAATATATTGACTATTTATATTATTAGTTGACATAACACAACTATTATCCCCATCAATTAAAGATTGGATAAAAAACACTACATTATTCAATGGTACTGTTTCTTGTTCACTTGTTTCCATGAAACGAATAATGGCCTCTTGATTAGCCAATTCATCATCACCCATTATAATAGCATACTTTGCATGAATTTTGTTAGCATATTTTAATTGAGCCTTCATACTTTTACCTTGTCCATCCATTTCCGCAGTGATATATGCGCTACGTAATGTTTGACAAATTTTGAAAGCTTCTAATTTTGCAGCCTCTCCAAGGGCTACTACAAATACAGCCGGTTCGATAGCTGGTTCAGGCAATAAGTTTTGTTTTTCTAAAGCTAACAATAAACGTTCCATGCCCATAGCAAAACCAATAGCCGGTGTATGAGGGCCGTCGAGTTCTTCTACGAGACCATCATAACGGCCACCACCAGCAACGGCGCTTTGCGCACCTAATGGAGTATATTGAACTTCAAACGCTGTTTTTGTGTAATAGTCGAGACCACGCACCAATCGTGGATTTAGATTATATTGAATGTCTGCCGCATCAAGTAATGTTTTAAGTTCTTCAAAGTGAGTGTTACATTCTTCACATAAATGCTCATGAATTTCAGGGGCACCTACAGATAAAGCTTTGCATGTTTCATTTTTACAATCCAACAAACGCAAAGGATTTTTATATAAACGAGATTGACAATCTGGGCACAACTGATCTTTCTTAGGTTCGAAGAATTCAATCAATTTTTGGCGATATGTAGGACGACAATTTGGACAACCTACAGAGTTCACCTCTACATTGAGATCCTTTAGACCAAAATCCTTCAACAATTGTACAATCATACAGATAACTTCGCTATCCACTACTGGAGAGGAGGAACCAAGTACTTCTGCTCCGAATTGATGGAACTCACGATAGCGGCCAGCTTGTGGTTTATCATGACGGAACATGGATCCCATATAGAACCACTTAGTTAAATTTTCTTTGCCATACACCTTATTTTCTAAATACGCACGCACTGCAGATGCTGTATTTTCTGGTCGCAATGTATAGCTTTGCTCCTTGTCATCTCCAGTGGAGAAGGTGTACATTTCCTTGGATACTACGTCCGTAGTTTCCCCAATACCACGCAAAAATAATTTTGTATCTTCAAAGGCAGGTGTGCGAATTTCGCTAAAGCCATAAGCTTTACAAATATCGCGCATACGCTGTTCTATATAATGCCAATTAACAATTTGTTCTGGCAAGAAATCTTGTGTGCCTCTTGGTTTTTTAATAGCCATTACACAACCTCCCAAAATGATTTACATAATGCATGCCTTTTATCTAGTAGAGTTGTTAACGTGTCTATGTAAACATCTACATCCTTTGGCATATGCTGCTTCTTTTGTCTATATAAAGGCGCGCGCATCCATTTAGATGATCCGCCTGGCCCCATAGACATAATTGTTTGCCGCTCTTCCATGATTTGAATATTATATTCACAAGCTTTACCTGGCAATGTATACCCAATATTTTCAAGTTGACCTCTCATATATTGTTGGCGATATAGATAATAAGGCACATAACCAGCCGCTTCTAATCGCTCCTTGGCATACTGAACCATGTGACGTACCACGCTTTCCTCTGGTACATCATCTTGCATATTCAAATCATATAACGGACTACCACGTTTGATAGCTAACGTATGAATTGTAACATTTTCAGGCAAATTATGACAAATATAATCCATGTTATGCATCATATGTTTTATTTCTTGACCTGGAAGTCCTGCTATAAAATCCATATTTACAGCAAAATCGGTATGCTTTTTTACATATTGATACATATCATCAATATCTTGAGCGTTATGTCCACGCCCTATACGCCGTAATATAGTATCATCCATAGTTTGTGGATTAATACTAATACGATTAACATGGCAATGTTGCATAGACCGAATCTTTTCAACGGTTATTGAATCAGGACGTCCCGCCTCAACGGTAAACTCACGGCCTTCTGGTATCAATGTTGCTAAACGAGTCAACAGATGGTGAAAATCCTCATTACCCAATATAGTGGGCGTACCACCACCCATATAGAGCGTATTAGTGTACAGATTATAGCTTTCACAAATGGACCTTACATCATCAATATCCTTTAACAATGCTGTAATAAACTCAGCTTGCCGTGGATAATCCTGATATAAACCATAGGGAAATGAACAATATACACAACGAGTCTCGCAAAACGGAATCCCACAATAGAGGCTAATGTGTTTAGGCGAATCATCGCCTAAAAAAGGCCGTTGATAACGTCCAATCTTACTAAGAATCTCAAGCTTTTCCATAGACACAGAAAACTCGTCCCTAATGTGACGAGTTGCTGCCTCTAATGAACCATATTGATCCATGTACTTATGAAGTAATTTTGTAGGGCGCACCCCCACCATGGTGCCCCACTCATTATGAGCAGGCAACCCCTGTTCTGTACGCAATAGTACAAGCAAAGATTGTCCAATAGAGCGCCGTCCCAATGAAGATATGGACCCCGTCAACGTATGTTCTACACCACGAATAGAGACCGTCAAAATATACATATCATCATATTCTACAGCACTGAGTTTAACATCTGCATCAGTATTGCTAGAAAACAGTCCAGCAGCGCCACAGTTGTGGGCCACTACCGATCCAAGTGGTAGTGGCCCTGTGTAATGATATCCATTAAGCATGATGTGCCATTTTATCAAGTTTCTCAAGTTCTGCTGGCGTCATATGTGATTGGCAATCACTGCAGTAGCCATAGACTTTCAATTGATGATCTATGGTGCGGAAATTTAATTTTTTCGCAATAATAGATTCCAATGTTTCTAGCATATCATCTTCAAATTCAGAAACTTTGCCACATTTAACACAAATTAAATGATGATGGAAATGAGCAAATTCTTCGTCATTTAATTCATAACGGTTACGACCATCACCAAAGTCAAGGCGTTTTAACAAATCTAATTCAGTAAATAGATCCAATGTACGATAGATAGTAGCAAGACCGATATCTGGCGCTACTTCTTTTACCAATACATATACATCCTCTGCACTCAAGTGATTCTCTTCAGCGTCGATGAAAGCTTGTAAAATGGTTTGACGTTGTGTAGTCAATTTATATTTTTTATCTTTAATGCGTTCTTTTAATTTTTCCAATGTTGTATTCATAATTACTATCCCCTTTACTAAATAAATTAATTAAGCGCCTACAAATGGATTATATTGTTTTTCATATCCAATTTGTGTTTCTGGGCCATGTCCTGGATAGACCATCGTTTCGTCTGGCAATGTATATAATTTTGTTTTAATTGCATCGATTAATGTATCATAATCACCTTCTACAAAATCGGTGCGGCCAATCGATTGGTTAAACAAAGTATCGCCTACGAATACGAGGCCGGGCATATAGTAGCATACACCACCTGGCGTGTGCCCTGGCGTCTCATATACTGTTAAATCAACGGAACCACAGATAATGTGATCTCCTTCGCGAACCTCTTCAATGCGCCCCTTCACAATAATCGGTGTAGGATTACTGTAATTGCTCAGATTCAATTCAGGATCACTTAGGTATTTCACATCATCATGTTGTATATAAATCGGTACATCATAAGCATCAACAATGCCTTGTACACCACCAATATGATCGCCATGTCCATGTGTTAAAAGGACTGCTTTAGGCTTTAAATCATATTTTTTTAATGCTTCTAGGACCTCTGTACTAGCGGGGTCGATAATGACTGCTTCCCCAACTTTCTTATCGCCTATAACATAACAATTTGTTCCTAGCGGACCTAAAGGCATACGCATAAGAACTAGATTAGATGTATCCATCAAGCACCACCTTTGCTACGTTGTACTGTGTACACTTCACGAATACGACGCAATTTAGTCATAACAAAATCAAGTTGTGAAATATCGCGGATTTCAACGACTATGTTGATAATTACATTTTTAGTATTTTCAATAACTTTAGCATTCATATTGGTAATGGTAATTTTCAATTCTGAAAGTACGGCCATAACTTCCATGAGAATCCCAGGTCTATCATAGGCTTGAATATCGATGCCTACATGGAAGGATTCGCTAGTAGATTCATCCCATGAAACTTCAATCATACGCTCTAAATCTTCCGGTGTGTGACCTAAGCTTGTACAATCAGAGCGATGTACAGAAACACCACGACCTCTCGTGATGTAACCGATAATGTCATCACCTGGTACAGGATTACAACATTTAGCCATACGAACCATAACCCCTGGTTCTCCTTTTACGAGAATACCAGTGCCATTTTTCGCCTTTTTGGACCCTTGAACCTTTAGCTTTTCAATGATTTGTTCCGTTGTTTTACGAGAATCTTCATGCTCTTTAGATTTCTTATACAGTTCAACAAGACGTAATAAAACTGTGCTAACAGGTATACCACCATAACCACAAGCAGCATACATTTCGTCTTCTGTACCCGACTTCAATTGTTTTACAACCTGTTGAATCCGATTATCTGCACAAAGGGCCTTCCAATTATAGTTGAGACGTTTTGCTTCACGTTCAAGAGCCTCAAGACCCTTTTCAATATTTTCTTCTTTATTTTCACGTTTAAACCAATTGCGAATCTTATTTTTACTTTCAGAAGACCCTACAATATTAAGCCAATCAAGGCTTGGTTTACCATTCTTAGACGTGATAATATCAACAATATCGCCATTTTGCAATGTATAGTCAAGGGATACAATTTTTCCATTAACCTTTGCCCCCACACAGCGATGACCTACATCGGTATGAACCCGGTATGCAAAATCAAGAGGTACGGAACCAATCGGTAATTTAATAACGTCCCCTTTAGGCGTAAAGACAAATACTTCACCAGAGAACACATCCAATTTTAAAGCATTCACTAGTTCCTTAGGATTGCTCGTATCTTGCCATTCTAATACTTGACGGAGCCAAGCCACCTTTTGGTCAAAATCCTTATCGCCACTCTTATTGCCTTCTTTATAGCGCCAATGAGCTGCTACACCATATTCAGATACACGATGCATTTCCCATGTACGAATTTGAATTTCTACTGGTTGCCCCATCGTGCCGATAACAGTGGTATGCAATGATTGATACATGTTAGATTTCGGCATAGAAATATAGTCTTTAAAGCGATATGGCAACGGTTTCCAAATACTATGAGCAATACCGAGGACGGCATAACAATCCGGAATTGTATCAACGATAACGCGAACAGCCAGCAAATCATAGATTTGAGATAAATCGCGATTATCCTTTTTCATCTTCTTATAGATGCTGTAAAAATGCTTTGGTCTCCCCTTGATATCGGCCTTGATATGGGCCTCCCCAAGTGCTTTTGTAAGCTGATTCATCGTATCATTTACAATATCTTCACGGGACTGCCGTTTTTGTTTCATTTGATCCACGAGATCATAGTACTTATCCGGTTCCAAATAACGGAATGATAAGTCCTCTAGTTCCCATTTCACATTAAAAATCCCGAGGCGATGTGCCAAAGGTGCGAAGATTTCTAAGGTTTCCTTGGCAATACGTTTTTGTTTATCACTACGCATATGTTTCAAGGTACGCATATTGTGTAAACGGTCACCCAATTTAATAACCACTACACGCACGTCCTTTGCCATGGCTAAAATCATCTTGCGATAATTTTCCATTTGACGATCTTCTTTAGTTTCGTATTGAAACTGATTTAATTTAGTAACCCCATCAACGAGGAATGCCACTTCGGTACCAAAGAGATTTTCAATATCTTCCTTGGTATAATCCGTATCTTCCACTACATCATGTAACAAAGCTGCAATGAGTGTAATATGATCGATTTGCAAATGTGCCAAAATTTCAGCAACCGCAAGAGGATGCATGATATACGGTTCACCAGAGGCTCTAAATTGACCTTCATGAGCCTTGTCTGCAAGGGTGAAAGCCTTCATAATTTGTTCGCACTCATCATCCCCTAGATACGAATGCACATAATCCATAAAGTCTTTTAAGGCCACTTCTTTATTAAAGCCTTTTTGTTCAACTAAGGCTTTACCTTCTTCATTTATGGGCATCATGGTATCACCTCCTGCTGACTATACGTTATAAACGTAACGGATGTGGTCAAATCAAGTTTTCCGTTAATTACATTCCAACGAATCATGGTTTGTCCACTATCACTAGTTTCTTCACTAATAATGCCTAATTCTTTAAACACATCAAGGGCCATCAAAGCTGATACACCATTTTGATCAGATGGCTTGCGGCGCAAAATCTCTTGCTCTACATAGTATAAAGAATTCGCACCACCTTTTAAGGATAGGCGTACGATTGTATAAATCTCACGCAAACCTTCCGGAGTAAGGTGAATTGGTTCCTCAACTATAGGCTCTATATCTTGAATCATAAGTTGCGGTGATACAAAACCTTGCCACTCATTTTTTTGAAGTGTGAATGCGACTTTCACATTCATGCCTTGAAAAATATGTCTGAATAAATCTGGCCGATTCCATGCGATAGCATCAACAGTACCATTGGCCGTTTCTAAAATCACCTTACAATGATTTTTAAGCTGTCCCATGAGCATAATATTTTCTACCTTAGCATCCATAACACCGAATATAGGCGTACTATTACCCATACCATATGGTTCTAATGCAGACACTCTATCTACAATATCAACATCTATATCATCTACAGGCAAGGTAGCATCAATAGATACAACGGGGATATACTCATCAGCCGATACATGATCCTTACAATACTCGGTTAATCGATGTCGCAATTCATCAATACGATTAGCATCGATACTAAATCCTGCTGCTGCGGCATGACCACCAAACTGAATTAATATATCCTCACAGGATTTTAGTGCATTATAAATATTAAATCCATCAATACTGCGACAAGAGCCCTTTCCTACGCCTTTATCAACACTAATAACAAAGGTAGGCTTATAAAACTCCTCTACCAAACGTGATGCGACGATGCCGATAACGCCAGGGTGCCATTCTTCACCGGATACAACTGTTACATAATCAGCGAGATGCCCTTGAGCGGCCACATTAGCACGTGCTTCTTCATGAATAGAGCGCTCTATTTCTTGGCGTTCTATATTTGTCTCATGTAGTTCTTGCGCAATAGCTTCTGCTAAATCCACATCATCTGTAACAAGCAGTTCTACAGCACGTGTGGCATGTGTAACGCGGCCGGCTGCATTCAAACGGGGCGCTAAAGTGAATCCAATATGTCCTGCTGTAACAGTTTTATCATGTAACCCTGCTACTTCAATGAGTTTATGAATCCCAAGATTAGGCAACTCATTCATCTTTTTAAGACCAGCTTGAACGATGATGCGGTTTTCTCCTACTAAAGGCACCACATCTGCTACTGTACCTAAGGCAACGATATCTAAATCCTCAAGATACCATTCGCCATGTTGACGTAACCATAGTGCTTGGCATAATTTTAAAGCTACCCCAACGCCAGATAGGTTTTTATCTGCATACGGACAATCTGGCTGTTTATGATTGATAACAGCTCGTGCTGGCGGAATTTGAGGCGGTGCCGTATGATGATCTGTAATAATAATATCGAGGCGGTCACAAACAGCTTGTACAATATCATAAGAGCTAATACCACAGTCCACCGTAATAACTAATGCAGCACCATCAGAGATAATATGTTCTAAAGCCTCTAAATTTAGGCCATAACCTTCACTTTGGCGTTCTGGTATGTAATAACTTACATCGGCCCCCATCCTTACTAGAAAACGATATAAGAGAGATGTAGCCGTAATACCATCTACATCGTAGTCACCATAAACGACAATAGGTTTTCTAGTTTCAATGGTTTCAAGAACAAGGGCAACCGCTGTTTCCATATCCTTTAATGTAAAGGGATCTAACAAATCATCGAGGGTACCCTCTAGAAAACAATGGCCTTCGTTGACATCAATACCACGATTTACCATCAACCGTGCCACGATAGGATTTACACCGAGTTCACGGATTAATGTATTCTCTTTTTCTATATTCCTTGGCATAATATGCCAACGTTTCTTTTTCATCATTCCATCCTCGGTAAAATATATTACAAGATATACAATATCATTATATTTTCGTTAAGTTTATAATCAATATCAATAAATTTAATATATGTATTATCATTATCAATTTCTTACATTATACTATAAACATCCACATAAATAAAGGGTTTTATCTGTATCTTTCATATAAAATTCACTTGTTTTTCTCAACAAAACAGCACTGCTTATTATCATTATCATAATAAGCAGTGCTTGTTTATATCAGTTTATACTATTTTTGCATGAACATTAAAATACAAATATTGTTAATTAGAAACGGAAATCTCGTTTCCCGTCTTCCATTTGTGCAATATAAGCTTTGGCTTTTTCTTTTACCAAGTCATTTTTGATATTTTCTAACTGTGCTTCTATAACTTTAGCACCATGTTCTTTGGTATGTTCATCGCCATAGTCCATAATGTATTCATTTAAAGTCATCAATGCATTTGGTTGGCAACAATTGTGAATTTGGCCCGATTTGGCCAAGGCCATGAATCGGTCACCGGTGCGACCTGCACGATAACACGCAGTACAGAAGCTTGGTACGTAACCCAATTCGAGTAACCAATCCACGATTTCATCTAAAGTACGCGTATCACTACGATCAAATTGAGCCGAATTATCTTCTGGTTTCTCTTCTTCTTTATAGCCACCTACACTAGTACGAGATCCGCCACTGATTTGGGAAATCCCCAGTGCTAAACCACGCTCACGCATTTCCTGTGTTTCACGAGTAGACATAATCATACCAGCATATGGTGCAGACACACGAATGAGGGCTACGATTTTTTCAAATACATCATCAGGTACAGCATTGCTAAAATCATCTACATCAATATCATCAGCCGGACAAATACGAGGTACAGAAATCGTATGTGGACCTACGCCAAATACGGCTTCTAAATGTTCGGCATGCATCAACAAGCCTACAAAATCATATTTATAGTGCTCCAATCCATAAAGAACACCAATACCTACATCATCAATACCACCTTGCATAGCTCGATCCATCGCCTCCGTATGGTAGGCGTAGTCGCTCTTAGGTCCTGTTGGATGTAGTGCTTCATAGTTTTCTTTATTATACGTTTCTTGGAATAATGTATAGGTACCAATACCTGCATCGTGAAGTTTTTTATAATCCTCTACGGAACATGCCGCAATATTTACATTAACACGGCGTATTTCACCATTTTTGTTCTTAATACTGTAAATAGTTTTAATGGATTCTAAAATATATTCAAGAGGATTATTGAGTGGATCTTCACCAGACTCGATAACGATACGCTTATGGCCCATCGCTTCTAAGGCAATAACCTCTTCTTTAATTTGGTCCTGTGTAAGTTTCTTACGCTTAATATCTCTATTTTTAGAATGATAAGGACAATACACACATCCATTGATACAGTAATTAGACAAATATAATGGTGCAAACAATACGATGCGATCACCATAAATAGCTTTTTTGATGTCCTTCGCTAATGCAAAAAGCTTTTCCTTATATTCAGGTAATGGACATTCTAACAATACAGCTGCTTCTCTGTGATTTAAGCCCTTAAAGGTAGCTGCTTTTGCTAAAATTTGATCTAATAATTCGCGATTTTCTTTATTTTCCTCTGCATAAGCAAGGGTATCAAGAATTTCTTGATGAGAAATAAATTCCTCCGCCTTAGGAGACTTTACATCATACATAGTACTTACCTCAAATCTTTCTATCGGGTATCTACCCCATTTTTAAGTGTATGAAAGTATATGCCAACCATAAAACTGGTATTTCACTGATACTGTTCATAGTATACCACTATTCCTACTAAAAAACATAGGAATTTAAAATATATTCTATATTATTTATTTAGTTGATTGCGATTATTAAAAAATCCTTTGTAAGCTACTTGACAAGTGATCAAGCATGCAATAGATATTGTCGATAAAGACATAAAGGAAACAAAAAATCCCTAGTGGAAAACCACTAGGGATTAATAGTCTTTGTAAAATTA
>ERZ1674045.434-NODE-434-length-11787-cov-10.052591_pt1 | contig 11787 bp, 7 predicted proteins | sample MGYA00581131_ERZ1674045 | MGnify/ENA primary metagenome ERZ1674045 (study PRJEB41354, sample SAMEA4873299) | human saliva metagenome | biome: human-associated habitat [ENVO:00009003]; feature: mouth environment [ENVO:08000002]; material: saliva material...
TAGGGGGAATCTTTTCTATCATCCACGCAGCAGCAACAGTTCATTTCCGTGCAGACCATGTTGTCAGCGGTACGGTATTGAACTTGATGGCACCTGCCTTGGCTGTTTTCTTAGTGAAAGTTCTTTATAACAAAGGACAAACAGACAACCTAAGCCAGACTTTCGGACGCTTTGACTTCCCAGTCTTAGCTAATATCCCAGTGATTGGTGATATCTTCTTCAAGTCAACTAGTCTTCTTGGTTATCTGGCCATTGCCTTCTCCTTCCTTGCTTGGTTTATTCTCTTTAAGACTCGCTTTGGTCTTCGTCTTCGCTCTGTTGGTGAACACCCTCAAGCAGCGGATACCTTGGGAATCAATGTCTACAAGATGAGATATTTAGGGGTTATTATTTCCGGTTTCCTAGGTGGAATTGGCGGAGCGATTTATGCGCAATCAATCTCAGTTAACTTCTCAGTGACAACTATTGTTGGACCTGGATTTATCGCCCTTGCTGCGATGATCTTTGGGAAATGGAACCCAATCGGAGCCATGCTTTCTAGTCTCTTCTTTGGGCTTTCACAAAGTTTGGCCGTTATTGGTTCTCAATTGCCATTCCTACAAGGAGTGCCTACGGTTTATCTTCAAATCGCACCTTATGTTTTGACCATTCTTGTCTTGGCAGCCTTCTTTGGAAAAGCAGTCGCACCAAAAGCAGATGGTATTAACTATATCAAATCAAAATAAGTATACAAAAAAACGTCAGTACAGAACTGACGTTTTATTTTTTAGGATGTTGGTGGGTTAGGTTTAATCCCCAAGGAACCAAATTTTCAGTTTTATTTTTGATGCGTGTGATATTATCCTTATGACGAATGATAATCAAACTAGCAAGTGCTAGGATAATAGCGATGAAGAGAGGGTCATAGTTGCTCAAGATAAAATTAAAAAGTGGAAAGAGTAGAACTCCAATGACAGCCGCGATAGATGCTGTGACACTAGAGAGTGAAATCATACTACCAAGATAGAGGGTTCCAAAGAAAACAATTGCTAGGTAGAGACAGAAGACAGGTGCAAATCCGAAAATCACTCCAGCACTGGTTGCGACAGCCTTACCACCCTTAAATCCTGCAAAGATAGGAAAGGTATGGCCAATAACAGCCAAAAGTCCAAAGATGAGGGGTGAAACACCTTGTAGATGAAAAACAATTGGAAGAAGTGTTGCTAGGGTTCCTTTGAAAAAGTCAATCACAAAGGTCGCCATTCCCGCTTTTTTTCCTAAAATGCGGAAAGTATTGGTTGTTCCAGTGTTACCAGAACCGTGTTCACGCAGATTGATTTGAAAGAATACTTGTCCAATCCAGAGACCAGACGGAATTGAACCCAGCAGATAGGCTAGGAGTAATAAAACTATTGTAATCATACTCCTATTATATCATGAAATGGAGAAGAAAGGCAGAGAATCTCTTCCGAAATTGTAACAGCGGAGAAAGAAAAATTTTGCAAAATCCTTGGAAAACCTGTAGAATAGTAAAGATGAACGAATAGGAGGTTCCTTGTGTCAAAAAAGGAAATCAATATTAACAATTATAATGATGATGCCATTCAGGTGCTAGAAGGGTTGGATGCGGTTCGAAAACGTCCAGGGATGTATATCGGATCGACTGATGGTGCTGGTCTCCACCACTTAGTCTGGGAAATCGTCGATAATGCTGTCGATGAAGCCTTGTCTGGATTTGGTGACCGTATTGATGTGACCATCAATAAAGATGGGAGTTTGACTGTACAAGACCATGGACGTGGGATGCCGACAGGTATGCACGCTATGGGAATCCCAACAGTTGAGGTTATCTTTACCATTCTCCACGCAGGAGGGAAATTTGGTCAAGGTGGCTACAAGACTTCTGGTGGTCTCCATGGGGTTGGATCTTCCGTTGTAAACGCCCTATCAAGCTGGTTGGAAGTTGAAATTACCCGTGATGGAACGGTTTATAAACAACGATTTGAAAATGGGGGCAAACCTGTTACGACTCTTGAAAAGGTCGGTACAGCACCCAAGTCTAAGACAGGTACTAAGGTTACTTTTATGCCTGATGCGACGATCTTCTCTACAACAGATTTCAAGTACAATACCATCTCAGAGCGCCTCAATGAATCAGCCTTTCTCTTGAAAAATGTGACCTTGTCTTTGACGGACAAGCGAACAGATGAAGCGATTGAATTCCACTATGAGAATGGGGTACAAGACTTTGTTTCTTATCTGAACGAAGACAAGGAAACCTTGACGCCTGTCCTCTACTTTGAAGGTGAGGATAATGGCTTTCAAGTGGAAGTAGCTCTCCAGTACAATGATGGATTTTCAGATAATATTTTGTCCTTTGTCAATAACGTTCGCACCAAGGACGGTGGAACACATGAGACAGGACTCAAGTCCGCTATTACTAAGGTCATGAATGATTATGCTCGTAAGACGGGGCTTCTCAAGGAAAAAGATAAAAACCTTGAAGGTTCAGACTACCGTGAGGGACTTGCTGCCGTTCTTTCTATCTTGGTGCCTGAAGAACACCTCCAGTTTGAAGGACAGACCAAAGACAAATTGGGAAGCCCACTAGCTCGTCCTGTTGTTGATGGAATTGTGGCTGATAAGTTGACTTTTTTCCTTATGGAAAATGGGGAATTGGCTTCTAACCTCATCCGCAAGGCTATTAAGGCCCGTGATGCTCGTGAAGCAGCACGTAAGGCGCGTGATGAGAGCCGAAATGGGAAGAAAAATAAGAAAGATAAGGGTTTGTTGTCGGGTAAATTGACACCTGCTCAGTCTAAGAATCCTGCAAAAAATGAACTCTATCTAGTTGAAGGGGACTCTGCTGGCGGTTCTGCTAAACAAGGCCGTGACCGCAAGTTCCAGGCTATTCTACCTCTTCGTGGTAAGGTTATCAATACAGCCAAGGCCAAAATGGCAGATATCCTCAAAAATGAAGAAATCAATACCATGATTTATACCATTGGTGCGGGTGTGGGAGCAGACTTCTCTATTGAAGATGCCAACTATGACAAGATCATTATCATGACCGATGCGGATACCGATGGTGCCCATATCCAGACCTTGCTCTTGACATTTTTCTACCGCTACATGCGTCCTTTAGTCGAGGCAGGTCATGTTTATATCGCCCTTCCGCCTCTTTACAAGATGTCAAAAGGAAAAGGTAAGAAAGAAGAAGTGGCCTATGCTTGGACGGACGGTGAGCTAGAAGAACTCCGTAAACAGTTTGGTAAAGGCGCTACTCTCCAACGCTACAAAGGTCTTGGTGAGATGAATGCGGATCAGCTCTGGGAAACAACTATGAATCCTGAAACCCGTACCCTCATACGTGTCACCATCGAAGACCTAGCCCGCGCCGAACGTCGTGTCAATGTTCTCATGGGAGACAAGGTCGAACCACGCCGTAAGTGGATTGAGGATAATGTCAAGTTTACGCTGGAAGAAGCGACAGTGTTTTAAGTCTATTTTTAACGAATGGGTATCAACATGAGAACTGAAGTAGAAATGCTAAATCTGATTTTACAGACTTCCAAAACTTTACAAGTCAAAGCTGTCGCCATGTCTGGTTCACGTACAAACCAAAAGGTTCAAATAGATGAATTTCAAGACTATGATGTTGTTTATCTTGTTGAGAACTTTGAAGAACTAATTTCAGATTTATCTTGGTTGGACCAGTTCGGTAAACCCGTCATCGAGCAAGAGGTTACTCTAGGACATCGCCGTCTTTACCTCATGCTTTTTGAAGATGGCAATCGGATTGATTTGACACTCTGCCCACAAGAACACATGCAAGAATGGGTGGATAGTGAAGCAGGATTCACAGTTTTAGAAGATAAGAAGGGCTTGTTTGAGTCTCATTCTCCAAATCCTCAACGCTACTGGAGAAGCCCAGCTACTGAGACAGATTTTAAAAATTCCTGTAATGAATTTTGGTGGGTGTCAGCCTACGTGGTTAAAGGAATTTGTCGTAATCAGCTCATCTACGCGACAGACCATCTCTACGGTATTTGTCAACAAGAACTCTTGAAGGTCTTGGCTTGGCAGGTAGCAAGCGATAGGGGAAGAGTCGACGTCGGCAAGAACTACAAGTACCTCTTTAACTATTTACCTGCTGAGAAAGAAAAGGATTTTTCAAATCTGCTAGATTTCTCAAGTTTAGAGAAAATCACTCAGACTTTATTTGCTACGATGCAACTTTTCCACCAAGAGGCTCAGTACCTTGCTCAAAAAATGGGATTTGACTACGATAAGGAAGTGGCTGAGAAGATGATTGAGTATGCTGAGGAAAGAGTGAAGAAGTTTGGGAATAACTAGAAAAATGAAAAAGCGAGAGGAGAAGACTCATGATTGAAAAAGTGGAACGCCTCATTACAGAGATTAATCGTATTCATCTAGAATATTCTAAAGATTATTTTGAAACGGGTAAGGTGGAAAAAATCAATCTCAAGCATACCTTTTCAAAAGTTTCGACTAAAGCGATTTTGGCCTACCGTCTGAATTTACATGAGTCAATTAATGACTATCTGATGAAAGCGGATGTCCAAGATATTGCCTATGTTTATCGTGTCAAAACTTCTGAGTCTATTTTAGATAAAATTACACGTTTTTCTGAGCGTCAAGAGGGTTATCCTGTGAATTCCATTCTTAATGATATTTTTGGTGCTCGTATGATTTTAAGTTCCAAAGAGATAGCTCAAGTCATGGAGAAATTAGATGATTGGCAAGAGAATTACGGACTAAAAAACTGGTATTTACGTGATAAAGATGGCTATGTCGGTATTCATATCTATTTTAAAAATAAAAGTAATTTTTATTACCCATGGGAACTTCAACTTTGGGATAAGAAAGATGTAGATAGCAATATCGCCAGTCATATCAAGTATAAACGAGGATTTGTGGAGTAGATGTTTCAAGTGGAAATGACGATACAGGAATTGGATGAAACTCACTTAGTCTATATTTTTTCTTTTTCCATAATAGTTACTCTCCATTCTTCGAAAGGAGCTGAACGCGCCCTAAATGCTGTGTGAAATTCCTTATTAACTGAAGCAACATATTAAATTACAGAAAGGATAGTTTGGTTACTTATAGTAACTGAACACGGGACTAATCCTTTCTACATCCTTTTATCATTACACACACTCTACATTCTTTGAAAGGAGTTGAACACGCCCTAAATGCTGTGTGAAAAAGATAAATTCTCTTACGAGCATCGCTCGCTTTAAGAATTTCCTATTTTCACTTTGCATTTTACGGGCTTAGTATCCTATGTCTAACATTCAAAATATGTCCCTAGAGGACATCATGGGAGAGCGCTTTGGTCGCTACTCCAAGTACATTATTCAAGACCGGGCTTTGCCAGATATTCGTGATGGCTTGAAACCGGTTCAGCGCCGTATCCTTTATTCGATGAATAAGGATGGCAATACCTTTGATAAGAGCTACCGCAAGTCGGCCAAGTCTGTCGGTAACATTATGGGGAATTTCCACCCACACGGGGATTCTTCTATCTATGACGCCATGGTTCGTATGTCCCAGGACTGGAAAAACCGTGAGATTCTAGTTGAAATGCACGGTAATAATGGTTCGATGGACGGGGATCCGCCTGCGGCTATGCGTTATACCGAGGCTCGTTTGTCAGAGATTGCTGGCTACCTTCTTCAAGATATCGAGAAAAAGACAGTTCCTTTTGCTTGGAACTTTGACGATACGGAGAAAGAGCCGACAGTTTTGCCAGCAGCCTTTCCAAACCTTTTAGTCAATGGTTCGACTGGGATTTCGGCTGGATATGCTACAGACATTCCACCACATAATTTAGCTGAGGTCATTGATGCCACTATCTATATGATTGATCATCCAACTGCCAAGGTCGATAAGTTGATGGAATTCTTGCCTGGGCCAGACTTTCCAACAGGAGCGATCATCCAAGGCCGTGACGAGATTAAAAAGGCCTACGAAACTGGAAAAGGGCGCGTGGTTGTTCGTTCCAAGACTGAGATTGAAAAGCTAAAAGGTGGTAAGGAACAAATCGTTATCACTGAGATTCCTTATGAAATCAACAAGGCTAATCTAGTCAAGAAAATCGATGATGTTCGTGTTAATAACAAGGTAGCTGGTATTGCTGAGGTTCGCGACGAGTCTGACCGTGATGGTCTACGTATTGCTATTGAGCTAAAAAAAGACGCCAATACGGAGCTCGTTCTCAACTATCTTTTCAAATACACAGACCTGCAAATCAACTACAACTTTAACATGGTGGCGATTGACAATTTCACACCTCGTCAGGTCGGGATTGTCCCAATCTTGTCTAGCTATATCGCCCACCGTCGTGAAGTCATTTTGGCGCGTTCACGCTTTGACAAGGAAAAGGCTGAGAAACGTCTTCATATTGTGGAAGGTTTGATTCGCGTGATTTCGATTTTGGACGAAATCATTGCCCTTATCCGTGCTTCTGAGAACAAGGCTGACGCTAAGGAAAATCTTAAGATCAGCTATGATTTTACAGAAGAGCAGGCTGAGGCTATCGTTACCTTGCAACTGTACCGTTTGACCAATACCGATGTGGTTGTCTTGCAGGAAGAAGAAGCAGAACTTCGTGAAAAGATTGCCATGCTTGCGGCTATTATCGGTGATGAACGGACTATGTACAATCTCATGAAGAAAGAGCTTCGTGAGGTCAAGAAGAAATTTGCGACTCCACGTTTGAGTACTTTAGAAGACACTGCGAAAGCAATCGAGATTGATACAGCTAGTCTGATTGCTGAGGAAGATACCTATGTCAGCGTGACCAAGGCAGGTTACATCAAGCGTACCAGCCCGCGTTCTTTTGCAGCTTCAACGCTAGAGGAAATTGGTAAACGTGATGATGACCGTTTGATCTTTGTACAAGCTGTCAAGACAACACAGCATCTTTTGATGTTCACAACTCTTGGAAATGTCATTTATCGACCAATTCATGAATTGGCTGATATTCGTTGGAAGGATATCGGTGAGCATCTGAGTCAGACCGTTACAAACTTTGAAACTAACGAAGAAATCCTTTATGTGGAAGTCGTGGATCAGTTTGATGATGCGACAACCTACTTTGCGGCGACTCGTTTCGGTCAAATCAAGCGTGTAGAACGCAAAGAATTCTCTCCATGGCGAACCTACAAGTCTAAGTCTGTCAAGTATGCTAAGCTCAAAGACGATACAGACCAGATTGTAGCAGTGGCTCCGATTAAACTAGATGATGTTCTTTTGATTAGCCAAAATGGTTATGCCCTTCGTTTCAATATCGAAGAGGTTCCAGTTGTCGGTGCTAAGGCTGCAGGTGTCAAGGCTATGAATTTGAAAGCAGATGATGTCCTCCAATCTGCCTTTATCTGTAACACTTCATCATTCTATCTCTTGACCCAGCGTGGAAGTTTGAAACGTGTTTCCATCGAGGAAATTCCAGTAACCAGCCGTGCCAAACGAGGACTACAAGTCTTGCGTGAGTTAAAAAACAAACCGCACCGTGTCTTTTTGGCTGGTGCAGTTGCAGAGCAAGGATTTGTTGGTGATCTCTTCAGTACAGAGGCGGACAGGAATGACCAAACTCTGGTTATCCAATCCAATAAAGGAAGGACCTATGAAAGCCGATTAAAAGACTTGAACCTATCAGAACGAACAAGTAACGGTAGCTTTATATCCGATACCATTTCAGATGAAGAAGTTTTTGATGCTTATCTTCAGGAAGCTTATACAGAACTTGAATCTAAGAAATGATAAAAAACAATGAAAAGCTTTTCATTAAGAAATTTCTTAAGCTATCGATTTAAGAGTTGAATTTGATTATATATACAAAAACGAACAGTGCTGATTCCCAACTGATAGGGACTCAATCCTGTTCATTTTCTTGTCTTTATTGGTATAGACCACCTGGCATTTAATTGTGAAATTATTAATATGTAGTCAATTATTCAAGCTGGATTAATAAAAAAATAATATTTTTTAAGAAAACGATTGCGCATATGTTATTTTTATGTTATACTTTTATTGTTTCAAGAAAGCGCGTTCAAGAAATAGTTGCTTTTAATATAAAAGGAGTTTTGTATGTCTCAAAATAAACAAGATAAAGGATTTCGTTTTTCTATTCGTAAACGTAGTGTTGGAGTATGTGGTGTTGCCATTGCAACATTTTTGCTAGGTTCTGGCCTTGTATTTCAAACAAATGTAGTAAAAGCAACAGAGCCAAGCGTTGCTGCAGTTGCTGGTGAAAATATTGCTGCACATAAGTCTGCAAGTCAGAGTTCGACTGCTTATGGTGCAGATGCTTCTAGAGCGGTTGACGGCAATCGAGATAATGACTACGGCCATCGCTCAGTTACTCATACAGATTTTCAAGATCATTCTTGGTGGAAAGTTGATCTAGCAAAGGAAGAAGGTGTGGGAACTGTTCGTATTTACAATCGTGGAGACAGTAATGTAGGGGATCGTTTATCTAATTTTGATGTTATTTTGTTAGATAAAGATGGAAATGAAGTTGCTCGTCAACATGTTGATAGTTTAAATGATCAACCAACAGTTGATGTTCAATTCACTGGAGTTAATGCACGATATGTAAAAATTGAATTAAATAAATCTAAAACTGCACTTAGTTTAGCAGAAGTTGAAGTATATCGTTCTCTAGGTGAAAATATTGCTGCTCATAAGTCTGCAAGTCAGAGTTCGACTGCTTATGGTGCAGATGCTTCTAGAGCGGTTGACGGCAATCGAGATAATGACTACGGCCATCGCTCAGTTACTCATACAGATTTTCAAGATCATTCTTGGTGGAAAGTTGATCTAGCAAAGGAAGAAGGTGTGGGAACTGTTCGTATTTACAATCGTGGAGACAGTAATGTAGGGGATCGTTTATCTAATTTTGATGTTATTTTGTTAGATAAAGATGGAAATGAAGTTGCTCGTCAACATGTAGATAGCTTAAACAATCAACCAACAGTTGATGTTCAATTCTCAGGAGTTGATGCACGATATGTAAAAATTGAATTAAATAAATCTAAAACTCCACTTAGTTTAGCAGAAGTTGAAGTATATCGTTCTGCAAAATCAGGAAAGATTGTAGAAAATAAGAAAACAGAAAACAAAGTTAAAACAGATTACACTGCAGAACTAAATAAATATTTGTTTGGTTTGAATTATGATAAAACAAATATTTTAACTAGACGAGGCGAGGCAATAGAAAATTACACGAATACAAGCACAAAACAACAAGGAAGTGAATTTGTGGTTGTGGAAAAAGTGAAGAAGAACCTTTCTAGTGGTCACGCTGATGTTGCTATTAATGGCAACGGAGATATTTTCCTAGGTGCTTTGTTTAAAGCAAATCAAGACCTTCTAGAAAATAAACCACAACAAATTAGTTTAGATCGTAGCAAAGGTAGAATTAGTGTTGATTTACCAGGAATGGTAGGCGGAGATAGCTATGTAGATGCTAATCCAACTGTAAGTGGTATGCAGGAAGGTGTAAATACCTTGTTAAATCGTTGGCATGAAAAATATGCTGGGAAGAATCCTGCTCCAGCACGTATGCAGTACGAATCAACTTCTGCTTATAGCATGAACCAATTAAAAGCTAAATTCGGAAGTGACTTTGAAAAAGTTGGAGTTAATCTAAAAATTGATTTTGAAGCTGTCAATAAAGGTGAAAAACAAATTGAGGTAGTTGATTTTAAACAAGTTTACTATACTGCTAACTTTGATGCTCCAAAAAATCCATCAGATGTATTTGCCTCAGGAGTAACAGTTGATCAATTGAAAGCACATGGAATTGATGAAAATACTCCTCCTGTATATGTATCAAGCGTGTCATACGGACGTCAAATGTATGTTAAATTTGAAACAACAAGCAAGAGTACCGAGTTGAAAGCAGCAATCAATGCTGTAATCAAAGGTGTGCCTATTAAACCAGAATCTGAATGGGCACGTGTTTTGAAGAATACAACTGTAACAGTTTCCATCGTAGGTGGAAATGCTGATGGCGCTGCACGTGTTGTGACAGGTACAGTAGAAGATTTGAAGAAATTGATTCAAGAAGGAGCTACTTTCAGTACGCAAAACCCTGCTGTTCCAATTTCTTACAAGACTGCATTCTTGAAAGATAATCAAGTGGCCACAATTCAAAGCAATACAGACTACATTGAAACTAAAGTGACTTCATATAAAAATGGTTACCTCAATTTACATCATAAGGGAGCTTATATTGCTCGTTACTATGTTTACTGGGATGAAGTGACTTATGATAAGGATGGCGTTGAAAGTATTCATGCACGTCAGTGGGAGCATAACGGTCAGAACAGAACTGCTGGCTTCCAAACGGAGCTTCAATTTAAAGGAAATGTACGTAACCTACGCGTGAAGATTCAGGAAAAAACAGGTCTTGCTTGGGAACCATGGCGTACTGTTTACAATCGTACCGATCTTCCTCTAGTCCAAAAACGTACCATTATTAATTCAGGTACAACAATCAGACCAAAATACGATGAAAAAGTTGAAAACAACTAATTCTCACTTGTAAAAATAATTAGTTATACTAATGAATTGAACCCCAAAAGTTAGTCCAAATTCTAACTCTTGGGGTGTTTTTCTGTGTCTTGTTTTATGATTAGTTTACATATAAGTATATATGTAAACTAATCGTTCTTGTGAATAGCATTATAGATTTATTAGACCCAAGGTAAGAAGACATCTCTTGTTTTTATATTCAAAGCTATAGCGGTTAATATTTAAGGAGACCTTCAAGTTCAAGTAGTCAATAAGAAGAAATTCTCTTGTAGTTTAAGATTTTTTAGGATAGTTATGAATTTAATTCTCGATAAAGGGATCTATTTTAGGAGTCATTTTCTAGCTTCTTTAGGTAACCATCTCCGAATGGACCTCTTGTGATTTACATTAGTTTACTTTTTCCATAGGGCATAGGGGTGTGTATAGTAGATATATTTATTGGAAAATGTCTATTCTGTGTTTTATTATGGATATATTTACTTTAATTTCTCCTAAGCATTGAGTTTTAACTCATGTTCCTCAAAAAGATGTTTAATGAGGTTAAAATTGTTAAATTTGAGTATAATATCTTGTAAAAAATTCTAAAATCCTATAAAATAAAAAGTGACGGAGGAATTTATGAATGTAAATCAAATTGTACGGATTATTCCTACTTTAAAAGTTAATAATAGAAATTTAAATGAAACCTTTTATATGGAAACCCTCGGTATGAAAGTTTTGTTAGAAGAGTCAGCCTTTCTATCACTAGGTGATCAAACAGGCCTTGAAAAACTTGTTTTAGAAGAAGCTCCAAGTATGCGTTCTCGTAAAGTGGAAGGAAGAAAGAAGCTGGCTAGATTACTTGTCAAGGTGGAAAATCCCTTGGAAATTGAAGTCTTATTAGCTAAAACAGATTCGATTCATCGATTATATAAGGGGCAAAACGGCTACGCTTTTGAAATTTACTCTCCAGAAGATGATTTGATTTTGATTCATGCGGAAGATGATAGAGAAAGTCTAGTAGAAGTAGAAGAAAACCCTGAATTTCAAACAGATTTGGAATCAATTTCTTTAAGTAAATTTGAGATTTCCATGGAATTACATCTCCCAACTGATGTCGAAAGTTTCTTGGAAGTATCTGAAATTGGGGCGTCACTTGATTTTATACCAGCTCAGGGTCAAGATTTGACTGTGGACAATACAGTTACTTGGGACTTATCTATGCTCAAGTTCTTGGTCAATGAACTAGATATAGCAAGT
>ERZ1674045.437-NODE-437-length-11720-cov-2.657180_pt1 | contig 11720 bp, 16 predicted proteins | sample MGYA00581131_ERZ1674045 | MGnify/ENA primary metagenome ERZ1674045 (study PRJEB41354, sample SAMEA4873299) | human saliva metagenome | biome: human-associated habitat [ENVO:00009003]; feature: mouth environment [ENVO:08000002]; material: saliva material...
CCTTGATTATCCGTGGAGAAGTCGCTTTTGGTAAACTTGGAGTTGTTTACGTTAAATAAAAAAATAGTTCTAAGTGTCTAGAGTTTTGGGAAAGTGAAAAATTAAATATCATATAACCTGAGAGAGCGAGAAAATCGCTCTCTTTTTTCGTTGCAAAAATTAAAGAAAGGAGAAAAAATGTCAGATAATATTGAAATTGTTATGGATATTGATTCGTTAGAAATTTTCGATGTAATAGATCTTGATAAGAATGAAAATATGGTTGATTGTATCCCTGAAGGAAATTCTGATGAAAAAGTATCTGTATACGATGATCTCAATAGAGTTTGGCTTGGGGACGGCTATTACTATAGACCTTCTAGTCTTCTCTGGAGAGTTATGAAAGATGATGTTATTCATGAATTATGTCCTAGAATTGAGCTTGGCACTTATCCTTACTCCAGAAGAGCTAGAGATGGAACTTGGGGACAAACTAGCCAATTGACTCAGGATGAAGCCTTGTGGTTGACTCTGGAGTTTAATCCAGAATTGATGGGGTATGTGTGAAAGGAAATAAGGGATGTTTGGCAAGAAAGTATTGGTGGCATGCTATATTTATAGCTTTGATTATTCAAAAGAATCACTAGAACTTAATGAACTGATGTTTAGGAGTGTCCCAGTAAAAAAACGATGGGGAAAGTATTTTTTACTTGGTCTTGGCGATCGTGAAGATTTCGGTTTATCTGTATCGAAAAATGATTTTGAAAAAGTCTTGAATAAAGGTTGTTATTATGTCGTATTTTTTGAAAATCATTCTAGACAAAACCCATTTAAAGCTTGGAGGTTATTCAATAAATACTACAGAATGAGGAATCCGGATGTCTAATAGACTTAAAAAACTAAGAAAAGAAAAAGGACTGACTCAAGCTGACTTGGCAAAAGTTTTGAATACTAACCAGTCTCAGTACGGAAAATACGAAAATGGGAAAACGAATCTCACTGTAGAAAATGCTAAGATTCTCGCAAACTATTTTGGAGTAACACTCCCATACTTACTAGGACTAGATGATAATTCTGGTACTGACGGAAGCAAAAAGATGACCCCATTCCAGTCACTTGTTAGAGATAGGGGGATGTCCCTGAAGGAGATAAGTGAGGCAACTGGAATAGGTTACTCTACTGTTGGAAATTATAATCAGGGAAGTCGAATTCCTAATGCCAGAAATGCGCAACTACTATCAGAATATTTCGGAGTATCTATCCCATATCTCCTCGGTTATGAAGAGAACTCTATGGCTAATAAACCAAACGCAACAATATTGATAGAGTTAGTTAAAGAACTTTCTTTTATCAGTGAAAAAAAGTCAAAACTCCTACAGGAATACATAGAACTTGATAAAAAGGAAAGAGATATTATCAAACAGATAAAGGAAATAGTTCGATAATTTATTGATTGTCCCTTTAAAATAGAATTTCTCATTATACATTATGATATAGCTGTGAATTAACACTAGTTTGTGACAAGAAAGGATTACCTATGAAACAACACCAAACAAAGGTCTCAAGGTTGACTAGAGACGTAATGATTTTAGATTTGATGAATACAATGGGATGGACTAAAAGCCGTGCTATTGCAGCTATTGAAGAGTTAGAACAAACTCATCTTGTCTATTTTCCTGAAGCTGGTGGCTTGAGATTACAAGTTGTAGGAGGCTACTAATGGCAGATATCACGATTGACCAACTAGCCACTCTAACTTTTTATCAAATTCCAGAAATCTTTTTCACCCGTATTCAACACAATGAGAACGGCTATGTCAAATTGACTAGTTCTTACACGGGTCTTTCATCTGATGCTAAGTTAGCTTATGGCGCTCTTTATAATCGCTGTAAATTAAGTATCAGTTCATTCCAGAAGGGAAATAGAGATTACGTTGATGAAAATGGAGCGGTCTTTCTAATTTTTACAGTTTCTGACCTGATGCTGCTATTGGATAAGGGAAAGATGAAGGTTACTAAGATCAAGAAAGAACTACAAGAACATGGTCTCTTACGAGAAGTTAGGCAGGGACTCAATAAGCCGAATAGACTTTATCTTCAGCTAGTCGATGCTAATTTAGAAATAGTGGAGCACTATTCAGCTGATGGTGAGTTACTGAAGAGGGTTAATGCCTTTGGTAAAGTTCTATATGAAAAAGTACCCCAAAGCATTGGTAATAGCGAAAGTATCAAAAACGGACGTCCGCAAAATGGACTTCAAAACGTCCACGAATCGGACGGAATAAATACAGAGAAGAGTAAGATTGATACTCTTTACGATACTAATCGATACAAGAGCGAATCATCTCTTTCTGATTTATCAATCTCTGAAGCATTTAAAATGGGGCAACATGGTTTTCTTTCCCCTCAACTAGTTCAGAAACTCAGTTTGTTTGGAAAAGATGCAAAAATTCTTGAAAATAAAATCTATCAATCGAAACGTCAAGTTGAGAAGAATTACAACAACCTCTTAGCTGATCAGGAAATTTATGGAGAGGTTTGGCTGCAAGATCTTGAACGTGAGCTTGATAAATTGATTTTCAAAATTAAAACAGGAGAGGCTGAAGGAAAATCAATCCAGAATGTCCCAGCCTATTTCTACAAAATGATGATTCGCTTCTGGAAAATGGCTTTACTTATCGAAAAAGAACAGGGCTTTATGGAGCTATCAGGACAAAGTGAGCACGCTAGAAAATTTCCTGATGAGTGTCCTAGTCTGATTACATACTATTATCCAGATAAACTGTCGGAGACGAAACTCAATAGCTATTTATCAGAATTGTCTAAGGGAGTTGAAACATGTTAAAAGATGAATTTAGACCAATTGATGGTAAAGTGCTAACGATAGGTCGTAGCCCGAAGGAGAAAATCTACATGGTTCCTAAAGCTGTTTTTGATTTACCGAAAAAAGAAAGAGCTGAGAAACTCAGCCAAATTTTCTCATCATGGCAACAGAAAGAGGATTGATTTCATGGGATTGTACAGATTACAACCTTCTCAACCAGTTCAAGAGATTGAAATGATTGTAGAGTATTTTGATAAAACGGTAGACAGTATTTCCGTCACTTCCAACTTAGAGGAACTAGAAAAATTGGTATCAAGTTCATTTGGAACAGGAGCAAGTATGAATTTTCCATCAGCGACTCCGCCGTTTTCTATCAATCCTCGATGGGTGAAGAAGATAACTTATCGGACAAAATAAGGAACAATATCAGGAGGATAGTAATGTTTAAGCTAGGGTTAATGATTATATTCGTCATCGGTTTATTATTGCTCTTTGGTTGTACTATTGGCAAAGTTATAAAGGAAGTGGATAATGCTTCTTTGCTGGATGATGAAATACTATCAAGTCCAAACGATGAAGGAGACAAGTAGATGTGAGGAAACAAACACAAAATCATATTAAAGAATTACGAAAGCAGTCTAGACTGTCTCAGCAAGCCTTAGCTGATCAGATAGGAGTATTTCGTAACACCATATCAAACTGGGAAACAGGATATAGTCAGATAAGTCTTGAAAATGCTAAGAAAGTAGCAGAATACTTTGGGGTAACTATTGACTACCTGTTAGGATCAGAATCGGACCAAACCTAGTACAGATAAATCTATATTGACCGAGAAGTCATTAAACTACAGACCTTTGAAAACTGAATACAAGGCTTGCCCTAATACAGCGTGGCTATGGATAAAAAAGAAACGGGGGCGAGTAGCAAACTAGAAAAGGATATCTAGTCCAGCCACTGAACGAAAAAGCATGATAATGATCATAAGCTGAAGGAGTAAGGGTTCCTAGACTATAAACCCAGCGCATGAAATACCGATGTAAAAATACGTTTTTACACAGCACGGCGTTATTTCGCCTTTCAACTTCAAGGAGAAATCTATGACAGATGAAATAACCGTCCGCCTAAAGGACTTAAAAAATTTAGGAAAACAAGGAGGTGCGACAGCTCGCTTAGAGGACGGCACAGACCTTATTCTGAAGCCAGACTATGCAGTCAAACAGGCTAGAGGATACGTAGACGGTCTTTTAAGGGATGTTGAATTTCATTTGCCTTATAAAAAGGTTTATGATCAAATTCGCACTATTAAGAGAGATGCTCAAGTTATAGCTCGAAAAGTTAAGACACCATCAGGAATGGAGCTTCGTTTAACTGGAAAAGGCTATAACCCGAAAAATAAATAAAGAAAAGGAAAAATTAAAATGAACAAGAAAAAAGTATTAGCTACACTAGCACTTTCAACTATCGCACTTGCACAAGCTGGTTATGTATCAGCAGACGAACTTTCACCAATTGATTCTTCAGCTCCAACAACAGAAGTAGTTACTCCAACAGCACCTAGCGCTTCAACAGCAACAGAGGCTCCAGCAGTTCAGCCAACAGAGCCTTCAGTTACTCCAGTTGACCCAACAACGCCAAGTGTACAAGACAAAGACAACGCAGGAAGTCTTGATGGAGTGACAACTGATAAACCAGCACCTTCTGATAAGCCACAGGATAAGGATAATGCAGGTAGCCTCGATGGTGTTCCAACACCATCAGATAAGCCACAAGACAAAGACAACGCAGGAAGTCTTGATGGAGTGCCAGCTGATAAACCAGCGCCTTCAGATAAGGCGCAAGATAAAGATAACGCAGGTAGCTTAGATGGTGTTCCAGATGAAAAGCCAAAAACTACTGATCAAGCGAATCAGCAAGGAAAGTCACAAATTGGGACAACATCTACATCAACTGGACAGGTTGTCCATGATGTAACTAAAGAGCCCGTTGAAACAAATACAGGTGCGTCTATTGTTAGCACCCAAAACGGAAACGTAGTCCTTTCAGATGGTTCTGTAGTGGCTCCAGAAGAAGTTGGTGGAACAGTTAACGAAGATAAGACTATCTCTGTTACTGATTCAGAAGGCAAACTCAAAACACTTCCAAACACTGGGACTGCAGAAAGCATTCTGGGTGCTATTGGAGCCATGTTGTTGACAGCAGTCAGCTACGTCTACAAGAAGAAAATGTTTTAAGGTGAAATGGAAAGGGAAACAATTAAATGACAGAAAAAACACAAGGACACGGATATTTCCGTAAGAAAAAATGGGCTAAAGGCCTAGTATCAGGAATTGCAGTTGCAGGTATTGTAGCCTTCTCTGCAGGTTCTGTATTGGCGGATGAAGCAGTACAGCCTGAAAGCAAAAACGACAACAACACATACGCTAAACAAGCTGGTAAAGCAACAGGAAGCCAGCCTGTAGCGATTGATAATAGTGCAGTCACAAAGGCTGCTTCAACTGCTAAACAAGCTGGAGTAGTTGTGTCTGAGACATCAAGCGTTGATAAGGGTACAGATACTACTTCATCAAATCTTGAGCAGTCTAAGGGTGAAATTAAACAAGACCAGGATAAACAAGTTCAGGAACTTGAAGCTACAACTACAAAACAAGTTCAAAACAATACAGCCTTCAAGGAAGCGCAGGAAGCCATTCAAGCTAATAATAGCTTTGTGGCCACTGAAAAAGGCAAGCACGAACAATCAACAACTGTCACAGTGACGAATGACGGTTCGACTGCCACAGATGGAACTGCTGACAAAAACAAGCAAGCTACTAAAACAGCTAAGAAAGTCTTAGAAGAAAACCAGCAAGCTGTCTCAACCTACCTGGGTGAAAAAACTAAGTATGATGCTACTGTCAAACAAGCTACTGCTCTAAACAAAGCGGTAGAAAGCGCATTTGAACAGCTGAAGAAAGAAAAGGTTGACGTTAAAGTTGTTACACGTACAGTCTCTTCAGTCGCAGAAGTAGAAGCGCTACAAAAGCAAAATGAACAAGCTATTGCGACCGCAAAAGGAAAAGTTGAGCTCAACAAGGCTCTTCTTGCTGCCTACTCAGAAAGCCAAACTGCTAGTCAAGAAGTCAATCAGGATGCTGACCGTAAGTTAGCTGATTTGAAAAGCTCTGGTGTACTCTTAACCTCTAAAACAAAGGAAGTTTCTTCAGCTGATGAAGCGAAGCAAATTGGGAAACAAAACCAAGAAGCTTATGACAAAGCTAAGCAGGCCCAAGCTGAATGGCAGAAGAAGTACGATGAGCTTCGAGCTAAGACAAGCACGGAAGGCTACACAAAAGAAGTAGTCTTGCAAGCCCTTAGTGTTGCGACAGCAAATCCTGAAGCAACAGTGGAGTCCTCTGCTCCAGGAGCGCAGGTAACTACTAAAGATTACATTGCCTCATCAAATGGAACATCAGGCTATACTCGTGTTCTTGACTCGACTAAAGTCTTGAAATACAAGGATGTAGGCACTGGATGGAAAACAGAAGTTGACTACACAAATCTGAAAGGTTTGACTGTTTCAACTGCAGATGGTAAAAAGCATGATATTTCTCGTATCCATCGAAAATTCGAGATTCTTAATCAAGGGAAGACAGGGTTAAATGATGTATATGTTCTAAATGACCCGACTGAGGGCTTTGTAGTAGCTCGTAATGATGGAGCTGGTGGAGCAGCAGACTACATGAATTTCTTGGTTACGGATACCTACTACTACAATGTGGATGGGAAAGAAGTAGCCTTCCAAGCAAGTGAAAAGACTCCTGCAACCCTAACCTATTCCTCACTCAATCACAATCGTATTGGTTGGGAAGGTGCGAAAGCCATTAACGGAACTCATGTTGAAATTAACGGATCCACTGTTACAGAAAACAAAGATTACGGTTATGTTTACGCTGAAGAGTACAACCGCCAAGAAGATGTAGGGCATCTTTGGGATACATCTGACTCACCTTACCAATACGAGGGTGCTGCTCTTGGTGTCTTTAAGGAAGGGACAGCCTTCACAACCGAATTTATTCAATGGGATGGACCAGAAAGTCCAAATGGCCAAACCTATTGGTTCGCTTTGAATACGAAGGTTGTAACTCCAGTTGTTGAAGTTCCAGCTACTGCAACTATCACAAAAACAACTGTGAAACCTGTCAAACCTGATTCAATCAGTGCTAACCTGGTCAATGCGAAAAATCCAGCCAAACCTGCTCTTGGTCTTAAAACTCTTTCTGAAACTAAAAATCAGAAATTGTCTGCAAGCTATCACGGTTACAAATTGCAATATAAGCCAGTTGTAACTAAATCTGTAGCAGATACAGATAAGACCAACACAAATGGTCAAGAAGTAGCTAAAAACGCTACTCAGACCTATACATTGACCCATGACAATATCTATGCCAATGTGAAAAAGGGTGACAAGATTACCATCATCGATCCTCTTGAAGCTGGAGCAGTTCCTGATGTGGCTGTCACAAAAGTAACTGCAGAGAAAGCAGGTTGGACTGTTTCATATAATGCAGGAAAGAACACATATACCTTTACTGCTACCTATCAAGGAAAACGCCTAGAAGCTCCAGTGATTACCTGGAAGCCAATCTATGATAAAGGATTTTACGATAATACTTACAAGGTTGTAGTAAACGACTATGAAGTTTTCTCAAACCCTGTAACAACAACAACGCCAGAACCTCCGAAACCAGTAAAATCGGTTCTGGATCGCTCTGGTAAAAATATAAATGGGGCGACAACATTTGATCGTACCGTGACCTTCCGCTTGATGACAGATTACAGCCCTTACACCAAAACCCTTGCTTCAGCGCAAGCACTTGGTAAGAAGTTCGCAATCCTGGACGATGTTCAAGACAATGCCTTCACAGTTGACCATAGCAAGATCAAGATGACTGCTGCAGGACAAGATGTGAAAAAACTCTTCGAGATGCATCACGTGCTTTCAGACAAAGGACGTACCGATGCAATCAATAAAATCCTGAAGGAATTGAACCTGCAACCTAGAGGAGAGTTCTATCTCTGGGTAGCGAAGGATTCTAAGAGTTTTTACCAAAACTACGTGAAACAAAATAAAAACGTGACGATTGATCTCCCAGCTAAACTCCTGGTTAAAGCAGGGGAGAAAGTCAAGAATGACTTTAAACAAATTGACTTTGGTAACAGCTATCAATCAAACCTTGTGACTGTCTCAGTTCCTGATGTGAAGCCTGAAAAACACGCTGTGGATCAAAAGGATAATAAAAAAGTCTTGGACGGCCAAGAAGTACAGATTGGCCAATATATTCGCTATCTACTAGATGGCGTAACCGTGCCTGCTAAGCACGATAGCCTCTTCCAATATGACGGTAGTGACCAGTTGGATGTAGTTCATGATCGATATACAGGTAAGTGGCAAGGTATTTTCAAGGGTGCAGAGTACACAGCTGCTAAAGACCTTATCTTACCATATGATGTCATCCTGAAGGATGGTAAAGTAGTTAAGGCTGGTGACAAGATTGCCAAAGGTACAGCTTATGCCTTCTTGTTTGAAGTGAACCAGGGTACAAATCCTGACTTCCTTAAGAAAATCGTGACTGTTAAATGGGACGAAAAAGCAGGCAAATGGTCTTACGTTATCAACCAGGACTTCCTAAATTCTTTAGGAGTCAAGGGTAGCTTCGATGCAGACTTCTATCTAGAAGTCGAACGCATTACAGCTGGAAAGGTTGAAAATACCTTCATCAATACAGTCAATTTACAAGAGATGACGGCTAAAGTGACAACCACAACGCCAGAACCTCCAAAACCAGAGCCTAAAGAACCAGGCAAGCCACAACCACAAGCATCGCTGCCAAACACTGGAACTGCAGCAAGCATGCTTCCAACTTGGGGAATGTTTTTGGGATTGTTGAGTCTTGCAGGAGCAGGACTTCGTAAACATAAAAAATAGAACATCTAGAAATTCCCCCTCATCTATGGTATAATGAAGCCATAAAAAAGAGGGGGAAGAGAGATGAGAAAGGACACGAAAATGGATGCACATGTGACTAGAAGTGGATATAGATACTACACTCCAACTCAAAAAAAATCAGAAGTCACTAAGCCTGAAGAAGAGAAGAAGTGGAAAAAAGGCCTCAGTTGGCTAGGAAAAACCATCTGGTCAGGAATAAAGAATCTACCGAGTGTAATTGCGAGAGCTGCCGTTTTGATGGTTGCGACTCCACTCATGTTTCTCCTCTTTATCTTTAATCTGATTAAGAGCTTGATTGCGACAGCAATTGGATGGGTAGTATTTAAGATTGTAGTTGTCCTAGGCTATGCTGCTTTTTGGGAAATATATTTTTGGATAACAAAATCAGGTCCCTCTGCAGATGTAGAGAAGCAGTTAGATTGGCTTATGACTAACTTTTTCTTTCCTCAAAAGGTCCCCATCTACTATTGGTGGGAAACGACTATTATCGTTGTCTTAGCTGTGATTACAGCCCTCTCTCTAACCTTTCGTCCAACGGATGAAACATAGTATTGAATAAACAATGTAGGTGCTAAGGAATTTTCTTAGTACCTTTTTATAAAAAGAAAGTGAGAAAAAAATAATGGATGCAGTTGTAGATTTTATTAACAAAATTGGAAATATCGGTGGGATTATCGGTATTGGTTGGGCCGCTTGGGGTGCCTGGGACTTAGCAGTAGGAATCAAACGTGAATTGGATGATAAGAAGGATAAAGGAATCCAAAGTTTGATACTAGGTGCACTTCTAGGTGCCGTTCTAAAAGCCCTCTTTACAGCTTTAGCAACAGGTCTTCAATCTCTTGGTTAGGATGAAGAAGAAAGAGGAGGTGGTTTTATGGACCAATCCACACTTGATCAACTAACCATGAGTCTGAAAGACTATAATGCGACAGCCTATGAATTGATGGAAACTGTTTCAGGATCGATGGGGAAGGTAGCAATTTTGCTCCTTCTCCTTTTTATGGGGATCAACCTCATGAATTGGCACCAACAACTTAAAAGCAATGGAGGAGAGCTGTCATTTCAGCTTTGGATTGAAGAAATCCTCAAGTATGCTATCGCACTCTTTTTTATCCTCTATGTGGATGCGATTTTTGATGCCTTGTCATGGTTGTTCAATGTTATCATTAAGTTAATAGCCAAGAATGCTACAGATCCTTTCAGTTCTGAGCCACCAGATTTTAAAGGTTTGGGTATGATTGAGAAATCATTCTTTAAAATTGTTTATGCGGTTGTTGATTTTGTCGGTCAGATATCGACTAAGTTGTTGATCCTGTTACGCTCCTTTACGCTTTACACGTATAAGGGAATCGCTAAAATTATTGTCGCTTGTTACATGGTGGATAGCTTACGCCCGATCTGCCTCGGTTTCTTTAAGCTCTATGCTGCTGCTGTCCTTCAGGGATTGATTTTAGTGGTTGTGACCATGCTTTATCCAGCGATTGTCACGAATGATTTATTGACACTTAGCAATACTGGAGCTTTTATAACTGCACTCGTAGCCATTGCAAAAGGAATCATTTACATCATTATGCTATTTGGTAGCCAACGCATGGCTAAGAATATCATGCAGGTGAACTAGGAAGGAATTTGCTAAAAAGGTACTGAAGAAAGGAACAGAATGACACGTTTAGGCAGTGAATTTTTAAAGGCTTTAGATAGCTACGAAAGGCCAGTTATAGGGTATATGACACTGAGACAGTTAGTGCTACTATTTGGTATAGCATTGACAGTAGTTGTCACTACTATTCTCTATTGGCTGAAGGCACCTGATATAATCCTTTATGGCGTTGATATTTTATTATTAGCGCCTTTTGTTATTTTCGGGTGTTACATTGATGAAAAAATTAAAGATGAGGTTCGTTTCCTTTTGACTAAGCAGGAACGCTCTTATCAGACAGATTATGACAGAAAGGAATATACAAGAAATGAATTTATTCGGCCGAAAGAAAACCCCGAAACTCTCTAAGGAGGAACGGGAACGGGCCAAACGTCTAAGACGTACCATGACGGCATCTACACAGAATAGTCTTAATTATCAATGGTTGATGCCTGATGGGCTCATGAAAATTACAAATGATCAATTTTCAAAGACCTATCGCCTAGGTGATACAAGCTATATTACTGCAACAGATGATGAGCGAATTGATATCATTGAAACAAGCGCTGATATTTTTAATTCGCTGGATATTGACAATGATATGCAGCTATTGATCCTAAATCGTAGGGTAGAAAGCAATAGCTTATCTTCTATCCGCTATGATTTAGTTGGAGATGGATATGATGATTATCGTAAAGAATATAATGCGATGATCAATGATCGTTTTTCTCAGGAACAAAACACCTTCAAGGTAGAAAAATATCTGACGATTACTACCCAAACTGATCAGGATCATCAAGCTAGAAGAATTCTTGATGATACAGCCAGCGTTATTGAAAGTCAATACAGTGGCTTAGGAATCTCCTTTAAAGAGTTAGAGGGATTAGATCGTCTTCTTATCTTCCGAAAAATCTTGAGGCGAGAAGGTTTTATTGATTTTAACTATGAAGACATCGCTATTTCTGGATTATCCACCAGGGACTTTGTAGCTCCAAACTATCTGAAGTTTGAAAAAGATCATATGAAAATTGATGATTGTTTCGCAAGGGTGATGTATGTTAGACAATATCCTACCTTCTTGAATGACAAACTGATTAAGAATATCCTGGATACAGGAATTGAACTGGCTATCAGTCTGCATGCGAAGCCCTATGATACTGCAGATGCCCTGAAGAAAATCAAGACAGTTAAGTCAAGTGTACGTAGGGAAATGATCAAAAGTCAGAAGGCTGCAGCAAAAGAAGGTTATGGAAGTGACCTGGCTGTTGGTGGGAAGGCTGTGGAGACATCTCG
>ERZ1674045.438-NODE-438-length-11716-cov-2.589401_pt1 | contig 11716 bp, 7 predicted proteins | sample MGYA00581131_ERZ1674045 | MGnify/ENA primary metagenome ERZ1674045 (study PRJEB41354, sample SAMEA4873299) | human saliva metagenome | biome: human-associated habitat [ENVO:00009003]; feature: mouth environment [ENVO:08000002]; material: saliva material...
TTTTATCCATTCGATAACTTTTTCTTTTTCATTTTTCATAAAATCACCTCTTTATCTATTATTTTATCTATTATTTTAAAATTCATTTAAGCTAATTTCGATATAATTATATAGTATTTTATTTTTAATTAATTCTTAATGTAAACACGATGAAATTAAATTATAAATATTATATCATTGATAAAAATTTTTTTCAACTTTAATTTTATAAAGCAGAAATAATATTTTTTTATTTAATTTACTAATTTAGATTTTTTAATAAAGGGGTATAATACCTTTATGTTAAAAAATATGTATTAAAAGGAGGGCAGGGATGTTACAACTTAAAAATATTAGTAAAAGTTATAAAACTGGTGATTTAATTCAAAAAGCATTAGATGATGTCTCCCTTAATTTTAGGGATAATGAATTTGTATCAATCCTTGGTCCCAGTGGTAGCGGGAAATCTACTCTATTAAATATTGTAGGTGGATTGGATAAATATGAACAAGGTGATCTTTTAATTGATGGAATATCCACTAAAAAATATAAAGACGAAGATTGGGATAGTTACAGAAATCATACAATTGGTTTTGTATTTCAAAGTTATAATTTAATTTCTCATCAGACTATTTTAGCCAATGTAGAATTGGCTTTAATTATTTCTGGAATATCTAAAGCTGAAAGAGAAAAAAGAGCAATTGATGTTTTGGATAAGGTGGGATTAAAGGATCAGATACATAAAAAACCTAATCAATTATCCGGTGGGCAGATGCAAAGAGTAGCAATTGCTAGAGCGCTTGTAAATAATCCGAGCATTGTACTTGCTGATGAACCAACAGGAGCTCTTGATTCAGAGACAAGTGTTCAAGTTATGGAATTACTTAAAGAAGTAGCTAAGGATAGACTTGTAATAATGGTTACTCACAATCCAAAACTTGCGAATGAATATTCAACTAGAATTGTCGAGTTAAAGGATGGAAAAATTATTTCGGATAACAATCCATTTCTTTTAGAGGATGATAATAATGGAATTCATAAAAATTTTGGGAAATCCTCAATGTCATATCTTACAAGCATTGCTTTAAGTTTTAATAATTTAAAAACCAAATTTAAAAGAACTCTTATGGTTGCAATAGCAGGTTCAATTGGAATAATAGGGATAGCTTTGATTTTAGGACTTTCTAATGGGGTTAGTCAATTTATTAAGGATACAGAAGAGAAAACTATGATTTCTTATCCAATAGAAATTGATAGCAGTAGTTTTTCCATTGGAAAAGCATTTGAAAATACGGGAGACGAAAGTACTGATGGAGATATTTCCGAAGTGCAAACTATTCAAAAGATGCTATCAGCAATTAATAAAAACGACTTAGCTTCTTTAAAAGAATATTTTGAAAATGACGGAAAGGCTGTTTATGATTATTCAAAAACTATTGAATATAAATATGATATAACACCTATAATCTACACTTTAAACAAAGATAAATATGTCAAAGTTAATCCAAATGAGTCATTAAATAATATTCGTGTTCCATCTGGTGGTTTTGCGTTTTCAAGAAGTTCGGTAAAGACTTTTTATAAATTACCGAAGAATGAAGATTTATATAAGGATAAATATACTTTAAAATATGGAAATTGGCCACAAAACGAAAATGAAGCAATAGTAATTACAAATTCAAAGGGTTCTCTATCAGATTTTATTTTTTATTCTTTGGGACTTAGAGACAATGAAGAGCTTTCAAAAATGGTAAAAAGTTTGACAAATAGAGAAAAAAACGAAGTTGAAATTGAAAATAGATCTTGGAAATATGAAGATATTGTTGGTAGAGAACTTAAAGTTTTAAGTAATTCACAACTTTATTCATACGATTCTCAAAATAATGTATATATTGAAAATTCAACAGATAGTGAATTTGTTGAAAATCTTTTGAAAAATAAGGCAAAGAATTTAAAAATTGTTGGGATAGCTACACCTAATAGCGATGAAAGCTCCCTAATTTTAACAACTGGTATTTGGTATACTGACGATTTAGAAACGAGTTTAAGAAATATCTCAAAAGAAAGTGAAGTTGTTAAAGCTCAAAAAGAAAAGCCTGAAATAAATATTTTAACAAATACTCCTTTTGGAGAAAAAATTAAGCAAAATTTAGATTTTTCAAAGCTATTTTCAATAGATCAGAAAAAAATATTTGATGCTTTTAAAATAGATAACTCAAAGATGAATTTTAATGCAAATTCAATGACAAATGTTGATTTTTCAAAATATTTAAGCAGTGTTGCAGATAGTGAATATATGAAAAATTTAGATATAAAACTTGATTCGGATAAAATGATTAGCTTGATAGGAGATGTTTTAAAAGGATATTTTAATTATTCTTCTAAAGATCCAACAACTAATTATTCTCAGTTATCAAATTCGATTTACGAGTATATGAAAACAGAATCTGTAAAAAATATTTTATCTGAGTTTTTTTCAAAGATAATTGCTAAGAGTAATGGGAATTTAATTACAAGTGAGAAAATAACGGATATAATGAAATCAATTATGTCTGGATATCCTGATTTTGCAAGAAGAAATAATTACAATGATCCTAATAAATTTAATGAATATTTACTTGCATATTTTCAATCATCAGAAGCTAAGTCAAAAGTTTCTGCTGAAACTACAAAATTATTAAAATCATTAGGAGAGAATTTTAAACCAGATAGTAAAGATTTAACTGAATTATCAAATTCTTTATCAAATGGTTATATAAAATATGCAAAAGATAATAATAAGCCTGATCCGTCTAAAATTAAAGAGTCGTTTAATTCGTATTTATCAACGACAGAAGCAAAAAGTATGATTTCATCAGGAGTAAAAGACTTATTAAATAGCAGTTTATCTTCTAATAATTCTGGCTCCTCACAAAATTTTGTAGATGGTCTAATGAAAAATATTTCCTCAGCTGTTGCAAATGGAATCAAGGATATGCTAACAGGATCTATGAAAAACTTAAAAAATGCAATATCAATTGATCCAAGCAAATTTAGTAGTGCTTTTTCTATGAATTTAAATGAAGATGAAATAAAATCTCTAATTAGCGCAATGACTAATAGTAATGAGAGTTCATACGAAAACAATATGAAATTATTTGGATTTGTAGAGGATAATGATATAAGTAAAATTAGCATATATCCTAAAGATTTTGAAGCAAAACAGTCTATAATAAAATTACTTGATGATTATAATGAAATGAGAAAGAAAAATTCTGAGGAAGATAAAATGATAACTTATACAGATTTAGTTGGAACAATACTATCTTCTGTAACTACAATAATAAATGTAATAAGTTATGTATTAATCGCATTTGTATCCATTTCTTTGATAGTTTCTTCAATAATGATTGGTGTTATAACCTATATCAGTGTACTCGAAAGAAAGAAAGAAATTGGTATATTAAGGTCAATAGGAGCTTCAAAGAGAAATATATCTCAAGTATTTAATGCAGAAACTGGAATAATTGGGTTATTTGCAGGACTTCTTGGAATTGGAATAACTTATATATTATTGATACCGATAAATATTATAATAAGAAAAGTTTCTGAAATGCCAAATATAACGGCTTATCTATCAATTCCACAAGCAATAGTCTTAATCTTAATCAGTATGATTTTAACTTTACTTGGTGGATTTATCCCTGCTAAGAGTGCTGCAAAGCAAAATCCAGTCGAAGCATTAAGAACAGAATAGTAAATTTAGTAAAAAACATAATCATTTTGAAAAAAGGAAAACTAAACAATATGAGATATATACTTTTATTACGTGGAATAAATGTAGGAGGGAAGAACAAAGTGTCAATGTGTGATTTAAAAAAGTCATTGACAAGCGAGTGTTTTGAAGATGTTGATTCTTATATCAACAGTGGAAATTTATTTTTTAGTACTGATGAATCTTATGAGGACTGTATCTTTAAGATAAAATCTTTATTAGAAAGAAATTATGACTTTCACATCCCTTTTACTTTGATTAGTAGAGAAGATTATTTAGAAGAAAAAGCGGGCTTACCTGATTGGTGGAAAGAAGATTTGGCAAGAAAAGATGTCCTTTTTGTAAATAATAATATTGACAAAACAGCTATTATAGATTTTATAAACAACTCTGAATTCTATAATGAAATAGTTTATATTGGGAAAAATGCAATATTTTGGGGAAAGTATGATGAGTCTGAATATTTAAAATCTACTTATCATAAAAAACTAATTAAGCAAGATTTTTATAAGAGAATTACGATTAGAAATGGAAGAACATTTGAAAAGATTTCAGAAATTCTTGAAAAAGAAAAATAAATAACATTTAGAAAAACAGCAAAAAATTTTGCTGTTTTTTTAAAATAGAACTCTTAATATTTATATAAAAATATTTTTATAATAAAAAATATATAAAATTAGAAAATTGTACTTACTATATCATTTCAAAAGAGCTCTTATTTAAAAACTTACAGGACAACGATATTTTAAGTGTCAAATAGTACATATATCCGAATAAAAGTTTTTTAGCGGTAAAAAAGTTATTACTATTTTTACTTTAATACTATAATAGTATTTGAATTATTAATTCCACTAAAAGCTTTGAAAATATTAAATTTTTCTATATTAGGTGTTGTCAAGTTTAAAAAATTGATGTATAATACAGTTGGATAGTAAAAACTTTACCCGATTATTTTGAAAGGAGAATGAATATGAAAAGGATTTTAATGACAGGAGCACTTGGACAAATTGGTACTGAATTGGCTCTTTATTTAGGAGATATATACGGAAGAGAAAATATATTAGCTACTGACTGTTCAGATGCAAACAAAGCGGCAATCGAAGATATTCGTTTTGAAACATTAGATGTTACTGATCCAAAGAGAATGTTTGAATTAGCTAAAGAATTTAAAGCTGATACAATAGTAAACTTAGCAGCTATACTTTCTGCTAGAGGAGAAAGTATGCCACAATTAACTTGGAAGGTTAATGTTGACGGAGTTGTTAATACATTAGAAGTTGCAAGAGAATTAAATGCGCAAGTATTTGTACCTTCATCAATAGCAGCGTTTGGAGTTGGAACTCCGCTTGACAATACACCACAAGTTACTATTCAAAGACCTAACACAATGTATGGAGTAACAAAAGTTTCAGGAGAACTTTTATGTGATTACTATTATAATAAATTTGGCGTAGATGTAAGAGGAGTTCGTTATCCAGGAATTATTTCTTATAAGACATTACCAGGAGCAGGAACTACTGACTATGCTGTTCATATTTATTATGAAGCAATTAAAAATAAAGCTTACACTTCTTATATAGGACAAGGAACTCAAATGGATATGCTTTATATGCCTGATGCACTTAAAGCTGTTGTAGATTTAATGGAAGCTGATCCTTCTAAACTTAAAGATAGAAATGCTTTCAATATTACTGCAATGAGTTTAACACCAGAAATTTTAGAAGAAAGTATTAAAAAATATATTCCTGAATTTAAATTAAGCTATGACGTAGATCCAATTAGACAAGCTATAGCTGAAAGTTGGCCAAACTCATTAGATGACTCTGCTGCAAGAGAACAATGGGGATGGAAACCAAGCTTTGATTTAGATAAGATGACAGTAGATATGTTAGAAAATTTAAAGAAAAAATTGAAATAGTTATAGATAGGAGATAAAGATATGAGCATTCATGATTTAGAATTTTTAAAAGAAAAAGTTAATAAGTTAAAAGAAGATGGAGTTTATCGTACATTACCTGTATTAAACGGAAGAAATTCATCAACTATTATTCTTGATGGAAAAGAAATGGTAAACTTATCAGCAAACAACTATTTAGGACTTGCTAATAATCCTGTTTTAAAGAAAAAAGCTCAAGAAGCTATTGAAAAATATGGTGTTGGTGCTGGTGCAGTAAGAACTATAATAGGAAATATGGATTTACATGAAGAATTAGAAAAGAAATTAGCTACTTTCAAAAAATCTCCAAGAGCATTCATTTTCCAATCAGGTTATGATTGTAATATAGGAACTATCCAAGCAATTACTGAAAAAGGAGACTTAATCATTTCTGATGAATTAAACCACGCTTCAATTATTGATGGTATCAGAATGACTAAAGCTGATAAAGCAGTTTTCAAACACAGTGATATGGAAGACCTTGAAAGAGTTTTAAAGGAAGCTCAAGGAAAATATAAAACAATCTTAATCATTACTGACGGTGTTTTCTCAATGGATGGAGACCTTGCAAAATTACCTGAAATCGTAGAATTAGCTGAAAAATATAATGCATTAACTTATGTTGATGACGCTCATGGTTCAGGAGTTATGGGAAGCCATGGTAGAGGAACAGTAGATCACTTTGGATTACATGATAAAGTTGACTTTGTAATCGGAACTCTTTCAAAAGCTATCGGAGTTAAAGGTGGATATGTTGCTTGTAACGAAGTTGCTTACGAATGGTTAAACCACAGAGCAAGACCAGTTCTATTTAGTACAACATTATCTCCTGGAGATACTGCAGCTTGTATCGCATCAGTTGAAACTTTAATTGAAACTGATGAATTACAAAAGAAACTTTGGGATAATGCAAAATACTTTAAAGAACAATTAGGAAAATTAGGATTTAACACTGGTCATTCAGAAACTCCAATTACTCCTGTAATTATCGGAGAAGAAGCAAAGACTATGGAATTTTCTAAGAAATTAAGAGAATACGGAGTATTTGGTTCAGCTATAGTATTCCCAACTGTACCAAGAGGAACAGGAAGAATTCGTTGTATGATTTCAGCAGCACATACTAAAGAAGAATTAGATAAAGCTGTTAAAGCATTCGAATTAGCTGGAAAAGATATGGGAATTATCTAGTTGAATAATCATTTTTCATAATATTATCAAAATTTTTAAAGAGGAGAAATTTTCTCCTCTTTTTTTAAGTTCATTTAAGTTTCAGATTATATAATATAGTCAGTAAAAGGGATAATGTATTTGAAAATTATTCATAAATCACTAAATTTCAACAAAAAGTAGATATTTTAAAAATTTAAAAAAATTTTTAAAAAAAAGTTTTTTCTTTAAGTTTACTTTAAGGTTAATATTTTAAAATATAACTAAGATAATTATAATTATTAAAAATGAGGTGATAATATGAATGATAAAAGAGATAATTTTTATGAAAATGAAAATTTTCAAAACGAAATAAACGAAACACAAAAACTTTTTACTGAAGAAGAAATAAATGATATAGTTGATGAAGACTATTTAGGAAACACGGAAACAAATAATAAGAATTTTGAATCTTATGTTGATAGACTTGTTCAAAAAGAATTTGAAAAAAGACAAAAGCAAGGTAGATTAAAATCACTTGCAAAATACGTATTAGCTATTATTCTAGCTAGTTCAATAAGTATTGGCGGAACAGGTTTATACCTAAGTAGTAACAAAGGTGAAAAGTCAACTCTTAATCAGTCTCCGACTGATAAGAATGCAAATTCAACCACTGTAAATAATTCCGGAAGTACAACAGTAGAAAAAGCAGTTGCAGAAAAAGCAATGAGTTCCGTAGTTGGAATTACAACTGTTGGAGTTTCTGAAGATATGTTTTCTAATCAAAAACAAACCAGTGGACTAGGCTCAGGGGTAATTGTGAGTTCAGAGGGTTATATTTTAACGAATAATCACGTTGTTGACCCTTCAAAAACAACATCCGTAACAGTAATTTTAAGTGACGGTACAAAAAAAGAAGCTAAGGTATTATGGAGTGATAAGACTTTAGACTTAGCAGTTATTAAAATAGATCCGAAAGGACTTGATTTAAAAGCTGTTGAATTTGGAGATAGTTCACAAGTTTCAATTGGTGATAAAGCAATAGCAATCGGTAATCCGCTTGGTATAAATTTAAAATCAACTTTAACATCTGGATATATTTCAGGAAAAGATAGAGTAATTACATTACAAGACGGTTCTACAATGGAAGGTTTATTCCAAACAGATGCCGCAATAAATCCAGGAAATAGTGGTGGTGGATTATTCAATGATCAAGGTCAACTTATTGGAATAAATACGGCAAAAGCTGGTAACAGTGATGGAATCGGATTTTCAATACCTATAAACCTTGCAAAACCTATTTTAGAACAAATTATTCAAAATGGTAAGTTTGAAAGTGTTGTTTTAGGAGTTCAAGGAATAGATGTTACAAAATATAATGTTTTAGGACAAGAAAAGCTACCAGTTGATTCTGGAGTTTATGTTCATGAAGTGTTATCCGGTTCACCTGCTGACAAAGCTGGATTAAAATCAAAAGATATTATTACAAAAGTTGGCGACTCAAAGGTTACATCAACTTTAAAAACAGCTCTATTGAATTACAAAATAGGAGACAAAGTAAAGATTGAAGTTTATAGAGATGGAAAATCCACAACATTAGAAGTTACTTTCACAGAATTTAACTTAAATAATGTTGAAAAAAAGACTAACAGTTATAACCGTAACAGAAACAATCGTAATGATATTAATAACGATAATAACGGTAATGACGAAGATTAAATAGCATACTAGTAGAGATTTTTTTATAAATCCTCCGTAAAAATAAATAAATAAATGCAAAAAAAGCTATGAATAGTTCATAGCTTTTTTTGTTTGTAGTTTTAATTACTAAATTATTCTCTATTTATCCACAATTTTTGTGGATAAGTAGAATAAATTGTGAATTTAACTTGAAAATAGATAGCTTTTTATGGTATAATATACACTTAAGCAATCAAGGAGTAATTATACTCCTAATTTTATGCTCTTAATATGTCGTGATGTTTAATGTGTAGTTTGTTTTTGTCTTTTTCTTTCGGAACTAACGTTAAGGTTCACGAAAGAAAGAAAGGAAAAAATATGATAGAAAATTTTAGTGATTTTAATTTGTCGAAGGAAGTTTTAAAAGCCATTGTTGAAATGGGATTTGAAGAACCTTCTCCAATACAAAAACAAGCAATACCGACTATGTTAAATGATGAAGACATTATCGGTCAAGCACAAACAGGAACAGGAAAGACTGCGTCTTTTGGTATTCCAATAGTAGAAAAAGTAGATAGAAATAATAAGACAACTCAAGCAATGGTACTTTGTCCAACAAGAGAATTGTCAATCCAAGTTGCAGAAGAAATTTCAAAACTTGCAAAATATAAGGGAGTTTCAGTTATTCCGATTTATGGTGGACAACCAATAGAAAGACAAATTCGTTCTTTGAAAATGGGAGTACAAGTTGTTGTTGGAACTCCAGGACGTGTTATAGACCATATCAAGAGAAAAACTTTAAAAACAGAAAATATTAGAACTTTTGTACTAGATGAAGCTGATGAAATGTTTGACATGGGCTTTAGAGAAGATATTGAAAAAATTATAGGATTTTTACCTTACGAAAGACAAACAACTTTCTTCTCAGCTACAATGGATCAAGAAATGATGGATTTTGCTGCAAGATATCAAAGTGAGCCAAGACTTATTAAAGTTGTGCCAAAGGAATTAACAGTTCCAAAGGTAACTCAATACTATTTTGCACTTAAACACAATATGAAACTTGAAATTTTATCTCGTATCCTAGATGTTCAAAATCCAAAACTTACAGTTGTTTTCTGTAACACTAAAAAAATGGTTGATGAACTAACAGCAGGACTTCAATCTCGTGGATATTTTGCAGATGGACTTCATGGAGATTTAAAACAAATCCAAAGAGATGGAGTAATGAATAAGTTTAGAAATTCAACAATTGATATCTTAGTTGCAACAGATGTTGCTGCTCGTGGTATTGATGTTGATGACGTAGATTTAGTTATAAATTATGATATGCCACAAGATGTTGAATATTATGTTCACAGAATAGGTAGAACTGCAAGAGCTGGTAGAGAAGGAACTGCTATAAGTTTTGTTTCTCCAAGAGAAATGAATACTTTATCACAAATCCAAAAATATACAAAGACAAAAATAGAAAAAAGAGATATGCCAACTCTTAAAGACTTAATAAAAAGACATGAAGAAAGATTTATAGAAGAAATAAAGGAAGAAATCAATAAGAATGAGCATACAAAAGAGTTAAATCTTATAAATATTTTAATGAGTGAAGATTATTCTCCAATTGATATTGCAGCTTGTCTTTTAAAACATTATAACGAAAATAATAAGCTTAACAATCATGAAGAGCTTATGGATGTTGATATTAAGAAAAATAATAAGAAAAAAGGAAATGATAAGACTTCAATTTCAAACAAAGGTGGAAAGTCTAATGTTACTGAAAAGAACTCTGGAAGAATTTATATCAATATAGGTTCAAGAAAGGGAGTCTCTCAAAGACATATAGTCTCAGCACTTTGTAATGATGCAAACATTAGCTCAAGAGATATTGGAGATATTGAAATTTTCGAAAAGTTCAGTTTCGTAAACATTCATAAAAATGCACTTAAAGATGCAGTAAATAACTTAAATAATGCTCATATTAAGGGCTTTAAGGTTTTGGTTGAACTTGCAAATAAAAAAGAAGATTCTTCAAAATTTTCTGCAAAACCAAAGGATAAGAAATTTAATAAGGATAAAAAAGACAAAAAAGGCGAAAAGTCTAAACATGATAAAAAGAGAAGATAATTTGATTTAAAATAAGGTTAATTATGGAATTTTGTAAATATAAAAAAGATTTGAATTTTTCATACACAATGGGAGCTTTCCCAACAATTGAGCTTTTAGGGTCAAGTATTTACAAGACTATTGCAGTTTTGGTACATTCAAAATATGATGATAAAAAAAGACTTGAAGAAATTTGTAATGAAAAAGGGATAAATTTAATCTACAATGATAAAATTGTAAATAAACTTCAAAGCAAAGAAAATACATTTGTAATAGGAGTTTTTGAAAAGAATTTCGTAAAAATAGAAAAAGACAATCACATATTATTATGTGAGCCGAGAGATAAGGGAAATTTAGGTACAATTTTAAGAACTGCTTTAGGATTTGGCTTTAAAAATATTGCAATAATAGATGGTTGCGATGTTTTTGATCCAAAAACTATTAGAGCATCAATGGGAGCAATCTTTAAGATGAATGTAGAAATCTTTAAGACTTTTGAAGAATACAGAAAGTCATTTGAAGAAAATAATATCTATTCTTTCATTTTAAACAAAGACTCAGTATCTCTAAAAAATGTAGAAATTAAAAAGCCTTTTACATTAATGTTTGGAAATGAATCACATGGACTTGAAAACTTTGACTTAAATGGAACAACTCCAGTATTTATAGAACAAAGTGAAGACATAGACAGCTTTAATTTGCCAATAGCAAGTTCAATAGCAATGTATAAATTTACAGAAAAATAATAAGAAATAAAGGTCTGGTTTGCAATTTAATTGTAGACTAGACCTTTTTTATAATTTGTTTAGCTTATTTACTGTTCACGTCTATCTACTAATCAAAGTTATTTCCTTAAACGTCATTTCTACCGAAGTGAAACGGAGCGAATCTAGCCCTAACTTTGTTTACTTGTAAACAAAAGTAGGTCTGACGGGGTAATTGTATCTTTAGATATAATTACTCTTGAAATCTCATACTTTTGCTTTAGCAAAAGTAAATGTATCGAAGATACATACAATATAGAGGAAAGAGTCTTTTAGATAATTTTGTTGTAATTGCATATAGATTTTTTTAAATTATATAAGTCCTTTACAGGACTTACTATTATTTGTAAACAAATA
>ERZ1674045.442-NODE-442-length-11673-cov-2.606042_pt1 | contig 11673 bp, 11 predicted proteins | sample MGYA00581131_ERZ1674045 | MGnify/ENA primary metagenome ERZ1674045 (study PRJEB41354, sample SAMEA4873299) | human saliva metagenome | biome: human-associated habitat [ENVO:00009003]; feature: mouth environment [ENVO:08000002]; material: saliva material...
TAATAACCATCAAAAGTATAATCACTATTTTTTTCGAATTCATTAGGTAATTTTGTTTCTTTTACGAGTTCACCAATAGTTGAATTCTTCTTGATACTATATTCAGTATTTTTATCTTTATATTTCGACGGGAATATTACTGATACTTTTTGCCAGTATTCTTCATTTTTTGCAAGATCTAAAACTATCTCTTTAGCATTAAATGGTATTTCTAAATTATTGATATTGTACTCTTGACCATCTACAGTTACCTTCTCATTAGTGTATGAATAATATCTATCAGGTTTATGGTACTTTTCCAACTCGTAAGGAATTACTAATACTTTGCCATCTTTAGGTTCATTAATCAAAGTGACTTGTTTAGTTACAACTTTTTTATCGCCTTCTTTTACAATAAGATTAATAGTTTTTTGAGTATAGTATTCTTTACTAGTCTTAGAATATTTTGTATTTTCTATCTTTCCATTATTAATATCAAAACTCATAACATTCATTATTAAAGTTGAATTTGGTTTAATCTTGTTTAATAAACTTCTATCAACTATTTTACCACTACCACTTTTCTCTAGTTTTATTCTAAATAATTCGGTTGGAATTTTATTTTCATCCAGTGAATAAAATATCAGGAAATTTTGTGAATTCTTTTTATAGCTCAGTAGTTCTGCTGTATAATCTAATTCGGTAATGTTTTGTGTAGAAATGTTTTTATCTATTGTTGGAAGAGAATAATTTGATGTTTCAGGTATTAAATCGAAATTAAACATACTTTTTTGAAATACAGTATCTTCTACTGACGTATTATAATCTGTTATATAGTCAGCCTTCGCTACATTATCAAAAACAATAAAACTGCTTATACATAAAAATGTTGTAATAATAGTTTTTTTCAAATTTATTCTCCTCCTTTCTTAATTCTCTTTCTTGTAATAATTATTATATTATCTATAAAATTTTTCGTCAATTATTATAATAGATATTGCTTAAATATAGCTAAAAATTACGTTATAAAAAACAGGGATTCTTGTAAGTATGTATTAATTACTTGCAAAAAACCCTGTTGTATATTCTTTAAATGTTAACTATATTTCACTTATATTTTCTAACATTATTTGATCATTAGATATACTTACTTCATCATATTCGTAGTCATGTTCATCTGCAAAATCATACGAATACTCCTTGTAAAGGAACATCTCATTAGAGTAATCTAAAAACTCCTCATCTGGAGTGTTAAATTCTATCTCATTATAACTTTCATCAGCATAATCAGTTAAAATTTCATCTTCATAGTCTATTTCTGTATTGAAGTCCTGGGAATATTCATCATCTTGCGAGAACCTGGGATCTGGGGACTCCAAACTAGATAAGTTTATCGTATACATAAAAATCTCCTCTTTTTCTTTATATTATATTTTTATTAATTATACAAAAAATATTTGAACTTTACAAGCAAAAACTATGTATTTTTTAAAATAATTTTTCTTATTTCATTTAATGCTTCAACACTTGCTCTTGTGCGGATTAGCTCTCTATTTCCTACAAATTCTACTTCGGCAACATTTATATCACCTTTGTAATATGTCGCTATATATACTAATCCAACAGGCTTTCCACTTTCATCACTATTTGGACCAGCAATTCCTGTAGTTGCAACGGCTATATCACTATTAAGTCTTTTAGCAATACCTTGAACCATTTCTTTAGCAGTCTGCTCACTAACTGGTCCATACTTTTCTAAAGTTTCCTCTTTAACACCTAAAGCAGAAACTTTAGATTTATTAGAATAGCAAACTATACCTTCTAATAATGAGCTTGAAATACCGCTTTTATCTACCAACATTGAAGTTAATCTACCTCCAGTTAGTGATTCAGCAATTGAGATAGTAAGCTCATTTTCTATAAGTAATCCAGCTACTACATTATGTAGTTCTGTTTGACTAGAAGATATATCTTCTCCTCCAACTAAATAGATTTTATCCCCTGCTATTTCTTCTATTTCTTTAAGTTGAGCATCTATCAATTTTTCACATTCATCAATTGAATCTGCACTAGCAGTTATTCTTAATAGTACCTCTCCAGTTTTTGCGTATAGGGCTAAAGTAGGATTATCTTGGTTATCTAAAATATGCTTAATTTTTGTCTCAAGTAGTGATTCTCCTATTCCATAGAAACGTACATATTTTGAAACAAATTTTTTTGTACTAAATTTTTGAAGATATGGTCTTACGCTTTTTTCAAACATATCTTTCATTTCTCTAGGTGGTCCAGGCATTAATATAATTCTTTTATTTTCTTCTTCTAAAATTATACCAGGTGCTGTCCCACAAAAGTTCTCTAAAATAATTGCTCCTTCAGGTATCATTGCTTGTTTTTTGTTATTATTAGTTACCGTACTCATTCCAGAACGCGCAATTCTTTCTAGTATTTTCACCCATGAATACTCATGAAAATAAAAATCACGACCAAAATATTCTGCAGCACATTCTTTTGTAATATCGTCATCTGTAGGTCCTAATCCTCCAGTAATTATAACCGTATCATTTTCTGAAAATGCTGTTTTTAGAGTATCAATCAATCTATCATGATTGTCACCAACAGTAGTATGGCGATACACTCCTATACCTAGTGCTGCTAATTCTTTTGATAAGTAAGCAGTATTAGTATTTACTATATCCCCTAATAATAATTCTGTTCCTACAGAAACTAGTTCAACTCTCATTTTTTATTCCTCCATTCAAGTATAAAATTTCTATTTATTAAAAAGAAATTTTATTAACCACTAATTATATTCTACATCAATGAGGGGAAAAAATAAAGACCATATACTTGATGGCCTTTATCTTTCAAATTTAGTATTTGAATTTTATTTATTTTGCATTCTTCTTCCTTTTTTGTCGAAGAATTTTTTATCAGTACTACGTCTTTCATTTTTAGGTTTTCTATCTCTATTATCAGATCGTCTTCTTCTATTATTTGATCTAGAAGAACCTCTTCCTTTTTCTTGTTTTCTAGGAAGTGGTTTTTCAAATGAAAGTTCAACATCAACTTCTTTTTTATCATTAATAAGCTTGTTTAATAGTACTGTTATTATTTTTTCTGCATTAGCTTCCGCTAATAATTTATTAGCTAAACTATTTAATTCTACATGGTTATCTGAAAGTTCAGATACTACTTCCTCAAATAATCTGTTATGACGTGCTTTTTTAACCTCTTCTTTTGTATAAGGTCTAAGCATCTTCATTCTTTCACCACGAGAATTTTCTATATCTTTTAGATATGGCATCTCAATTGGATTTAAGAATGTTACCGCAACTCCAGATTTTCCAGCTCTACCTGTTCTACCTATTCTGTGTGTATAGCTTTCTGTGTCTTGAGGAATATCAAAGTTATAAACATGTGTTACATCACTAATATCAATCCCACGTGCTGCTACATCTGTAGCTACTAATATTTGTAATGAATTATTTTTAAATTTACGTAAGATTTCTAAACGTTTAGATTGTGTGATATCTCCGTGTAAACCTTCCGCTAAGTAACCTTTTGCGATTAAGGCACTAGATAATTCATCTACTCTTCGTTTAGTACGTCCAAAGACAATTGCTAAGTTAGGATTTTGAACATCTAAAAATCCAACTAATGTTTCTAATTTTTCATTTTCTCTTGCAATTGTTGCATATTCTTTGATGTCTGGATTTAGATCCTCATCACTCATTGTTTTTATAAGTTTATAGTCTTTCATAAAGTCTTTAGAAAGTTCCATAATTGTTTTTGGCATAGTAGCTGAGAATAATAATGTTTGGTGGTTTGATGTTATTTTAGATAGGATAAATCTTACATCTTCTATGAATCCCATATTTAACATTTCATCAGCTTCATCTAAAACTAGATGTGTTAATTTATCTAGTTTTAATGTTCTTCTATTGATATGATCAATAACTCTACCTGGTGTACCTACAACTATTTGAGGACGTTTTTTTAAATCCTGTATTTGTCGTTCAATACTTGTTCCACCAAAAATTATGCTTACTTTTAATCCTTTAGCACGCGCCATTAATCTTAGTTGTTCACCAACTTGTTGTGCTAATTCTCTTGTAGGAGCTAACACTAGTGATTGTAGGTCTTCACTTCTTTTTACTATATCTACAATAGGTATCCCAAATGCACCAGTTTTACCTGATCCTGTTTGTGCTTGAGCTAAGATATCAATTCCCGAAAATACGTATGGAATTGTTTCTGTTTGAATACCTGTAGGAGATTGGAAGTTCATTTTAGAAAGTGATTCTACTACTTCTCTACTGACTCCTAATTCTTCAAATGTTGTCATTTATTTCTCCTTGCTTTCTCATTTTTATATACTATTTTTTATATAACTGAATAATTATACCATATTTAATTAAGTAAGTACATTGATTTCACACTAATTTTCAAAAAAATAAAGAGGATAGCATTTCTACTGTCCTCTTTATCGCTTACATATTACTATCAGTTAATTCATTAATTGATTTAGCCATTTTTGCAATACTATCTCCAGAATGACTTAAGTTATTAGTATAAATTAACAACATATAATCTTCATTCCCAAATACTATTGCTGTATCGTGCATATAAGTACTTATTCCACCATATTTACTTGCAACTTTTTTATTTGGAATTCCTCTTTTTATCCACTCACTATCTTCTGAGTTTTCTAAGTATTCAAGAAGTTTTGTATAACTGTCTCGCTCATTATATAATTTTGTCCACACTGCTTCCATCATTTTTGGTGTTACTCTATTGTTTTTGGCTTCTTTTGCAGGAAGAGTCACTCCTAGTTCAGCAAAATAGTTAATTAAAGTAGTTTGTGCACTAGAAGCACTACCGACAATCATTTTTGTCGCAGTATTATCTGAATATTGAATCATATTTTGAATAACATAATCAAGTTTATAGCTACTTTTTTTAGGTTTGTTAGTAATATCTCCAGCACCCTCTTCTAAGTCACTACTATTATAAGGTATATCAGTATCTTCTGATAGTTCTCCCTTTTTGATTCTATCATAAACCTTCATAGCATAAGCTACTTTTACTGTACTTGCTGCAGCAAAATACTTATCATCATTTACAGCATATCTATAACCTGTTGAAAAATTTTTGTATACTACTCCAATTTCATTATTACCTTTATATTTTGCTATTATATTATTCATAGCTTCATCTAACTCAATTTTACTCATTTTTTTCTTTTCTTGAGCTGGTTGTTCTTTTTCCTGTTCTTTCTGTTCATTATTATCTATTTGTTGAACACTATTATTCTGAGCTATTTCAGCATCTTTTTTTGCTTTTAAATATTCTCCAGCTGAAAAAACAACATAGGTCATTAATATTACTACTGATGTTTCAATAAAGAACTTTAATATTCTTTTAAATATTTTTTTCATTTTCTCTTTTTCTCACTTCCTTCGCCAAAACACTCATAGTATTAGTTTACTACAGTTTTTTTTGTACATCAATATTTTTTTTGAATATTCCTAAAAAATTCATATCAACAAAATAAAGATACCTTTATCTTTTCATATTAGGTACCTTTATTATAGATATTAAAGTTTAGATTTTAAATAAAAATCTTGTTCTGAAATTTTCTTAAATCCTACTTTTTCATACATATATTTAGGTGTATCATTAGCATCTGCAACTAAAACTATATTTGACTTATTTTCATTCTTTATAGCATAGCTTAATAGTTGCATCGCTATACCCCTTCTTCTATATTCTTTATTAACATAAAGATTATCTATTTCAAAATAATCTGTTTTTACTATAATATTTACAGCGGCAATAATCTTATCTTCATCTTTTGCTACTAATTGTTTTATATTTTCTGAACGAATCTCATCATACAATAATTCCTGATTATGTTCAGCCCATTCTTCATTACTTGATTCAATATCAATTTTATACTGGAATTTTAGATATCTACTAAGATCTTTCTTTTGTAAATATTCTACAGTATACTCTGTTTCCTCTTGCTCTATAAAATTATCAATGTCTAGATGATATAAATCCAAATTAATTTCATTATATCCTTGTTTTTTTAAATATTTATTAAGTTTTTTAGGAAGACTAGTATTTTCTGAGGAAGCAATATGAATAAAATCAACACCTTTATCACGGAAAAAGTTTCGACATGACGTTATATAATATTCTAAATCTTCTATCTTCATAAGAAGATAATTACCACTAAAGTTTAATTTAGATTTTAATGTTTGATAAATAACATATCTATCCGTTTCAACAGCTACTTTTGCTTTTGAATAAATATTTTTAAAACTATAATTCATATTACACCTCCGTTCTACTGTTAATAATTATTTTAATGATGATGACCATGTGGTCCGTGGTGATGTTCAAAATGTTTAATTATTTCTAGAATCTCTTGGTTTCCAGTTAGTGCATAAACATTTTTTAATGTTTCAGGATATGTAGGTTCATCATGTAATAAATCATAATATCTTATAGCTTCTTCAGCAACAAAATCGATGTAATCTTCTTCTTCAGATAGTGCATTTAGTGCTGCTCCTAAAAGAATAGGATCATCTTGGATTAATGCATGTTGAGTATATAACTCATGAATTTTATCATATTCATATAAAGATTTCAATGCATTTATTGAAATAAATAAAGTTTCTTCTGAAATTCCCATTGAAGTTAGTACATTTTGCATTAGGTTTCTTGTTTTATCATATTCTCTATCTTCTTTATATAGAGAAATTAAGTGTAAGTATGCGCTCATTGCTAAACCTTGTAACTCTATATATTTCTCAAGGTATTTTTTAGCTTCATCTCCTTTAGACATATGCCCTAAATGTAAGTATGCTTCTGGAAAATCTGGAGCTATTTCAATAATTTTTAATAAGCACATTTTAGAATTCTCTAAATCTTGCATTTGGTTATAAGCAAATGCTGCAGCAAAAATTACATTTGGATCTTCATAATCTTTTCCATAGTCTTTATAAAAATTAATTGCCTCTTCAAACATACCTAAGGCTATTAAGTTATCAAATGCTACTTGGAAGTTTTCTAATGATGGCTCCTCATGGTATATTTTTTCACTCATATCTTTTGCTTTTTCTTCACGACCTGTTTCTAAATAAATTGCTACCAACTCTTTGTCTATAGCCCTAACAGCTTCTTTAACGTCTGTTAGCTCTCTAGCTCGAACAAATTTTTCTTCTGCAATTTCAAAAAGTTCATCTTCCTTATAGATTAATCCTTCTAAATACAGTATAGCAGGTGTCTTCGGTGAATTATAAAGAACTACTAGAGCTTCATCTTTTTTATCTAGATACATTAAGTTATGGACATAACTTTCTATTGCTGCATCATCTTCTTTATTTTGATTATAAATAACTTCTGATAATTCTAATGCTTTATCAAATAACCCATTGTCTAATAATATAGTTCGAAAACTTTCTTGTTGCTCTCTATCAATCGATTCAAAGTCAATATTATCTAATTCATTTAAAAATTGTTCTATTTCCATTCTAATATTCTCTCCTTGCTAATCTATTCATAATAAAGATTAATTCTTTATTTACTTCTTCATTTATTTCGGCAATACTGTTTTCTGCTTTATCTAGGTATCTTTGACTAATACTTAGAGTTTCATCTAAAATATCTTTATTATTTTTAATATAATCTATAATCACATTTTTTTTCTCAAGATTAATACTTCTATTAAAATCTAAAAATAAATTTTCGTTTTTCTCTTTAGCTATTAGTGCAGGTAGAGTTATATTACCATTTACTAAATCTTGACCAATTTCTTTTCCTAATGAGGTAGCTCCTCCAGCAAAGTCTAAATAGTCGTCAATTATTTGATAACTCATACCTAAATAATACCCAAATCTATAACTACTATCTACATCTTCTTTTTTAGCTTCTGAAATTATGCTTCCAGAAACTGTGGCAAAAGCAATTAAAATAGCGGTTTTTCTTTTGATTTTTCTTAAATAATCTAAGCGTCTTGTATTTAAATTATATAAACCATCTTCTTGAATTAATTCTCCTATACAAAGCTCTTTTAATGTAGTTGCTAAATAACTATGAATAAGTTCATTTTCAAATTCTGAAACTTCCCTAAGGACAATTGAAAAAAGATAGTCACCAACTAAAAGGGCAAACTCATCTCCAAACTCTTTATTTAAAGTAATATTTCCTCTTCTAGTTTCAGCTTTGTCTATTATGTCATCATGAATAAGACTAGCCGTATGGATAATTTCAACAATGCTAGCCATTCTTATAATATTCTTTTTGTTGTTATTAAAGTCCCCTAGTTTTGAGCAGATTAATAGAAGCAATACCCTAACTCGCTTCCCTCCTGCTGAGAAATATTTTTTTATTACTTGATTTAATTTTTTATCTTCACTTTTAGTAATAACAAAAATATCTTCTAGGACTTCCTGAACTAGTTCATCATATTGTTTTAACATTGTTTTCTCCACCTATAAGCTAGTTAATTCTGTCAAATCTTTATCTTCAAACGTCAAATTATAAAATCTAAACCATGTTTCAATAATATTTGCAACGAATTTATCAATACTACTATTATTATTAATTAAGTCTAAATATCCTTTTTTCATAACATTTGTTAATAATTTTAATTTATCTAAATCCTTTTGAAGCAGGCTATAATATTCGAAGCTATAATAATCGCCTAATAATAAAGATGTTGTTGATATATCTTTTACATCCTTCTTATAGTGTTCATAAACTGCGCTTAATGCACAAAATATAGCTAAATTATAATTTTCATTATTAAAATTATTCTTATTTATGAATTGTGTAATATTTAATTTTTTTATTACTTCATTATTATAATTATATCTCACAATAGTTTATCCTTCTACAATTTATCTCTCTAAATTATACCATATAATCCCCATTAATAAAAATTTCATATACTATTTTATCCATATTATCTTCACTTTTCCAAATAAAATATAAATTAATTCATGGAAATTAAAAATAAGATTACCTTTAATGTAATCTTATTTCTATTAATCTTTTATAGATAATTAACTCTCTCTATATGTTCTTGATTTAAATCTAAAGGTGCTGGTTCTTTTCTAACAAATAGCATTATTGCAACTATAAAGTGTAATAAATAACATGGTATTAACACTCCTCCCGAAGTAACTGCTGTTATTATCGCAACTAGTAAAAGTAATACTCCAGCAACAATACGTTTTTTTATTATAATTGTCGCTATTATCGCAATAATAGTTAATACTATATAAAATACTGTATAATACTTAAGCCCCAATGCCATCTGATTAATTAACTCATCTGCTGTGTAACCAATATTGGTATTTGGTCGTTTTGCTAATTCTTCTTTAAATTTTACAACAAATCCTTGATCATGCATTATATCTCTACTGTGCATATACCAAAGTGCCCCTGTAAACAATATTAAAAATACATTTGCTATCCACGATAATACTTTTTCTACCGTTCTTTTAAAAGGTTTCATATTTCACAACTCCTATCATTATTTAAATTTATATTATTATCCTCTTTTTTTCTTTGAAACTGCAGTAAAATCACTAGATGCTAATACTGCTTGAACAATAAATACTACAACTAATACTGCTATATGCTGTTTAACAAAGTCTCTATTGATAAATGCTTCAAATAGTAGAAATGCTAATAATACATAGTTAGCAGCAATAATACTAGTTCCATAATCTTTTTTATCAGTTACTAACTCTTTATTAAAAACTTTTATTAAAAATGGTACTCCAATAATTATTAATAATCCTAATGAAATTATTATTGTGTTTGTACTAAAATCAGTATAACCTTTACTAACCATATAAACTATTCCTGCTAAAACAAAAATTCTAAATCCTAACTCAACAAGATGCTTTATCATTTTAATTTCCTCCTTACTCTTAAATGTGTTTATAAATACAAAATTTATTAATTAATATTATTAGTTCATTTATGTATATTATACTAATTTTTTTATATTTATACTAGCTTTTTAAGATTAATTTTGTATTTATTAAATAAAAATAGGACTTAAAACTATATTCATTTTAAGTCCTACATTCTACTTATCTTTTATCATCTAATGTAAATCTAACTTCTATTTTGAAAATTCCATCTTCTGGAGCATAAGCTTTTATTACTTCTTTGTGTTTTTCAGCTATTAATTTTGCCATCGATAAACCAATACCATAGCCTTTTACAGTACTATTTCTAGATTCATCTAAGCGATAGAATCTATCAAATACTTTTCTTAAATCACCTTTTTTAACATTAGCTTGATTTGAAATTTTCATCATAGCATATTTTTTATTTTTCTTTAGGGTTACGTTAATATTCGTTTCTTTAGTAGCATATTTTATTGCATTTTCTAATAATATATCCATTAATTGAACAATCGCTTGCTGTTCCCCTCTATAATATATATTATTGTCAATATCTGCAATAATATGTTTCTTTTGAAAACTCGCAAGTTCTTCAAAATCATCGATTCTCGCATGTAATGACTCAGATAAATTAAATTTAACTTTTTCTGCAGTATCTTTTTCTTCCATGCGACTAAATACTACTAGACTATTTACTAAGCTTGTTAGTCTATCTACTTGATTTTGAATGTTTTTCGTCCATTTCGAGTCTCCGTTCTCCAACTCTAGTACATCTGTATTAGAACGTATTATTGCCAACGGCGTTTTCAACTCATGACTTGCATCAGTAATAAATTGTTTTTGCTTCTGATAACTTTGTTGAATTGGTGCTATTACTTTTTTAGAAATTAAAACTAATAAAATAAAAACTGAAAGAATAACTATCGACGAAACAATAATACTATTTCTCATAAATGCATGGAATGAATCTAAATCACGCTGCGTATTTAATAATAATACTAGGTTACCTGCATCATTATTTACTTTTAAATATCTATAAGTACCAACATATCCACTAGTACTAGATTCATTTACTGCCTCTGTTACTAGCTTTTGTAGGTCATCTTTACCTTTAATTAAAACATCATCACGATATGATCGAATTACATTTTTATTTTCATCTATTTTAGCAATGGAGAATCCATTATTGTTTGGTGTTTTTGAAGCTGTATTTTTTGTAACTATCATATCTTCTTCACCATCACTAAAAATAGTTACTAGGGCTGAAGATTTTGATGCTTCATATAATGAATCATCTACCCTCTGCCCCATTTTATAATAGTTAATAAAGTTCAAAGTGCTCGCCATTAATATTATTACTACCGCTACACTTGCTACTGATGTTGCAACAAATTTTCTTCTAAGACTCTTAAACATCTACTATCTCCAATGTGTACCCAACATTTCTAGTTGCTTTAATTTGTACATTTGCATCTAATGCTTTTAATTTTTTTCTTAAATATGAAATATTAACCCACACTACATTTATTTCTGAATCACTATCATAACCCCAGATTCTTTCTAAAAATTGCTCCGTTTGAATTACATTACCTGGATTACGCATTAGCATTTCCATCATTTGATATTCTTTATTTGATAGTCTTACTTTATCTTTATTAGTAGACAACTCAAAAGTATATTTACTCAAACTAACATTTCCTAATTCAAGAACATTACTTGTAAATGTTGCCTGTCTTCTTGTCATAGATCTTACACGTGCTAG
>ERZ1674045.443-NODE-443-length-11666-cov-7.500990_pt1 | contig 11666 bp, 12 predicted proteins | sample MGYA00581131_ERZ1674045 | MGnify/ENA primary metagenome ERZ1674045 (study PRJEB41354, sample SAMEA4873299) | human saliva metagenome | biome: human-associated habitat [ENVO:00009003]; feature: mouth environment [ENVO:08000002]; material: saliva material...
TTTATCACATCAATGATTGAGATTGTAACAATACTGTAATGAATCTTATTCTTATTAAGTGCAAAAGGCAAGGTTAAAAGATGACTATTTACTTATGCATTTCTGGTAAACATACTACAGCCAGCACCAACTGAACTATCCCCAAAATAGTACAAGGAAGGCCTAATAAAAAATAAGTGCCTATAATTGTATCAATAGTGCTATCCCAGTTTAAATCAACAAAATGCAAAAATAATCCGACAATAATAGGGATTAAAAAAGGCATAAAAAATGCCACCAATAAATACCGCCCATAATAGCGACTTGCTTTTTCCTGAGTGATGTAAAAAACAAACGTTGTTATCGCACTAGGTATAAATACGATAAAAAAAGTATAAAAAAATACCCATACCACCTCATCTGATGAGCCGCGATCCATTGAAGCAAGAAATAAATCAACGACGGCAGCGCATACTAATGCAATAAAAAAACTCCCAATAAAAAAACGTCGTATGGCTTTTTGCTGTTCACTTTGTTGTTCATTATTCATCTTTATATTTCCTTTCAAATAAAATTAATAACTCCAATAAGCAGAAAAAAAACCTCCAGCTTTAATAAAGAATAAGGTTAAGCGGTTACTGTGCGTCCCATATTTTTATAAAACACGCTTGTGCTAACACCAGTTGAGCTACTCCTAATATACCACAAGGAATACTGTACCCTAGATAATTCGCTACAAGCATATCAATAACATCATGCCAACGGTTTAAATAAATCAAATCGAATAATGTGGTCAGGATCGGAATTAAAAAGAACGGCATCAAAAGTGCCAGTAAAAAATACCGACAATAGTAGCTACTTGCTTTTTCCTGAGTGATGTAAAAAACAAACGTTGTAATCGCACTAGGTATAAATACGATAAAAAAAGTATAAAAAAATATCAATACCACCTCATCTGAGCTGGGAGTCATTAAAGTAATAAATAAATAACCGAGGGCAGCGCATACTAATGCAATAAAAAAACTCCCAATAAAAAAACGTCGTATGGCTTTTTGCTGTTCACTTTGTTGTTCATTATTCATTTTTATATTTCCTTTCAAATAAAATTAATAGCTCTAAGAAGTAGATAAGAAAGCCTCCAGCCTTTAATAAAAGGCAAGGTTAAAAAATTATTGTGCATTATGCATTTATGGCAAGCATATTGCTGCTAATACCAGTTGAACTACTCCCAATATACAAGCCAAAATACCGTGCGTTAGATAATACTCTACAAGCGTATCAATAGCATCATGCCAACTGTTTAAATAAATCAAATCGAATAATGTGGCCAGGATCGGAATTAAAAAGGGCGGCATCAAAAGTGCCAGTACCAAATACCGCGAATAGTAGCTACTTGCTTTTTCCTGAGTGATGTAAAAAACAAACGTTGTAATCGCACTAGGTATAAATACGATAAAAAAAGTATAAAAAAATACCCATACCACGTCATCTGATGAGCTGCCATCCATTGAAGCAAGAAATAAATCAACGACGACTGCGCATACTAATGCAATAAAAAAACTCCCAATAAAAAAACGTCGTATAGCTTTTTGCTGTTCACTTTTTTGTTCATTATTCATTTTTATATTTCCTTTTTTAATCAAAATTAGTAGTTCTAATAAGTAGATAAACAAGTAAAAATAAATTCTCTACTTTAATACTACTTAAATACTGCAATATATTCTTTTTCGTTGAAGCCAATCAATGCCTTACCATCTTGCAAAATAATCGGGCGTTTGATTAACGTTGGATTTTCAGCTAATACGGAAAGTGCGGTAGATTTCGAGAGTGTATTTTTCACATTTTCATCAAGATTACGCCAAGTCGTACTACGTTTATTGACTAAATTTTCCCAACCAAATTGGGCTTCTGCTTGTTGTAAGAATTGAGTATCTAATCCATCCACGCGATAATCATGTAATTTATGTTGAATATTATGTTCAGTTAGCCACTTCAATGCTTTTTTTACTGTATCACAGTTTTTAATGCCATAAACGATAATCATATTCTCACCTCTAAAAACAAAAAATCCTCAATTCATTTAGAACGAGGATTTTAACTGCTACATGAATTAATCACAAATAGATTAGCCCGATACAAATTTTTACATCCAAAAGAAAAAGTGCGGTGAATATCAACCGCACTTTTCAAAAGGGAAATTAGAATTCGTAACCTACGCCCACTTTAGCGCCATAGTTATTCACTTTAGTATCGTCAAAGCTACCTAAACGGTTATATTCTAAACCACCGTTTGCATATACTTTTTCTGCTAATTTATATTTAGCACCCGCAACTACGCCATAACCCACTTTGGTTTCAGAAGAGCTTTTATAGCGTTGATCCGCACGTTCTTCAAATTTGAAACGGTTTGCCGCAAGACGAGCACCAACATAAGGTTCAATTTGAGAGTTGGTATCAAAGTCATAGAATACTGTCGCACCTAAACCTTGAACTTTAGTACCTTGGAAGTTACCGTGATGAGTATAATCACCTGCTACACGCATATTACCTAATTTGTAACCCACTGCAACACGAGGTTCAACTTTAGTTTTGCTTGAACCACCATTGCTTAATTTAGTTCTTGAAAGACCTAGATCGCCTTCCGCATATAAACCAGCATTTGCAGTTGAAGCAACCGCTAATGCACCGACAACGATAGCTAATAATGATTTTTTCATTGGATAACCCCTGTTATTTGATTGAAAACATTACGAATATATCACAGCACTCATTAATTTTCACTATGAAAAACCAATTTTCCCTGACATTTTCGACATAAATAGGCAATTTTATCGCGTTGAATGCGATTATGCCGACGAATCGTTAAATAATGGGTCTGACATTCGCATTGATAAGCAAACATTTTACCCTGTACACTTTCCACATCGAATTGATGGCAAGTATTAGCCGGAAGATTGAATAACTGCGTCATCACCGCTTGCCATTCCTGTCCATGCGGTTTCACTCGCCCAAATACTTGATACACAATAAGGTGGGCTAATTCGTGTGGAATCACCTGACGAATAAATTCATCTGAGTTCTCGAGTAGTAAAGTGCGGTTAAATTTAATCTCATTTTTCTGCAAGTATGCAACGCCCGCCTTTACACCTCGCAAGTCATAACTGATTGTTGGAATAGGAAATTTCCGTTGAAAGTGATTTTCAGCCAGTTGTAATGTTTCTGCAAGTTTACGCTGTACCTGCATTTTTAAATGCCGAAACTGAGTTTGAGATGACATCATCATGTTAAGTAAACAAAAACCGCTAATTTAGCGGTTTTTATCATACACATTTTATTTACTTATTTAAGACCGGCTGCAGCTCGCAATTCTTCTGCACGATCCACTTTTTCCCATGGGAATTGTTCACGGCCGAAGTGTCCATACGCGGCAGTTTGGCGATAGATTGGTTGAATTAAATTTAACATTTTAATTAAACCATAAGGACGTAAATCAAAGAATTCACGCACTAACTTAACCAATACTTCGTTTGATACTTTTCCTGTACCAAAGGTTTCCACCATGATAGAGGTTGGCTCAGCCATGCCAATTGCATAAGAAAGTTGAATTTCACATCGTTCTGCAAGACCTGCTGCAACAATATTTTTAGCCACATAACGTGCGGCATAAGCAGCTGAACGGTCTACTTTTGATGGATCTTTACCAGAGAATGCGCCACCACCATGACGAGCCGCGCCACCGTAGGTATCGACAATGATTTTACGACCCGTTAAGCCACAGTCACCCATTGGGCCACCAATCACAAAACGACCAGTTGGGTTAATGAAATATTTTGTTTGTTGAGATAACCATTCACTTGGCAAAATTGGCTTGATGATCTCTTCCATCACGCCTTCGTAAATTTCTTTTTGTGAAACTTCTTCACTATGTTGTGTAGAAAGTACTACCGCATCTACACCCACGATTTTGTTATCTTCGTATTTTAAAGTCACTTGGCTTTTCGCATCAGGTCGTAACCACGCTAATTTGCCACTTTTGCGCACTTCCGCTTGTTTTTCCATTAAACGGTGCGCATAAGTAATCGCCGCAGGCATTAAAACTTCCGTTTCATTTGTTGCATAACCAAACATGATCCCTTGGTCACCCGCACCTTGATCTAATGGATTCTCACGATCTACACCTTGATTAATATCCGATGACTGTTTGCCAATCGCATTTAACACGGCACAAGAATTGCCATCAAACCCCATTTCAGAATGTTTATAACCAATATCACAAATCACTTGACGAGTAAGGTTTTCAATATCAACCCATGCTGATGTAGTAATTTCACCACCAACTAACGCCATCCCTGTTTTGACATAGGTTTCGCAAGCCACACGAGCTTTAGGATCTTGTTTTAAAATTTCATCAAGTACCGCATCAGAAATTTGATCGGCAATCTTATCTGGATGTCCTTCTGAAACGGATTCAGAAGTAAATAAATAGCTAGACATAAGTTCTCTTCTTTTGGATGTATTGACGTATAGACGGCTATAATACGCTTTTTTGACTAATAAGCAAGCATTCCTATCAAGTATTTTTGAAATGTGACAAGAAGAATCTAAGCTTTACGACAAAATTCAGCTCATTAATGCATTAAATGGGCGACAAGCGCCATTTATTTACCTGATTTTACTTCACTAAATCCAACATTTCTTGCGCATTCGCCAAGGCTAGTTCTGTAATTTCACTGCCACCGAGCAATCTTGCAAGAGCAGCAACGCGCTCTTCTTGAGAAAGTGCGGTCATTTTAGTTTCTGTTTTATCATCAACGGTAAATTTCTCAACATTAAATTGATGATGTCCGTGACATGCTACTTGTGGTAAATGGGTCACACAAAGCACTTGGCATTTATCACCTAATTGGCGCAATAATTTACCCACTACGCTCGCGGTTTTTCCACTAATCCCAACATCAACCTCATCAAAGATTAACGTTGGAATCGCCGATTGATCGGATGTTAAGACTTGAATCGCTAATGAAATACGAGACAACTCACCACCTGACGCCACTTTTGCTAACGGCTGTGCTTGTTGTCCTAAATTACTGCGTAAAGTAAAGACGATATTATCTGCCCCATTTGCCGCAACTTTAGTTAAATCCGAATTCATTTCAATGAAAAACTCGGCATTTTCCATTGCAAGCCCTTTGATAGAATCTGTAACCTGTTGTGCTAATTTCTCTGCAGCTTGGCTACGACTTTCATGTAATTGTTTAGCTGTATGTTGCATTTTCTCAAAGGCGGCTTTTTCTTCCAGAATCAGACGCTCTTCACTTTCTGAAAAATCTAAAAGTGCGGTCAATTCTGCTTTTAATTTTTGATGCCAATCCACCAATTCTTCAGGTTTCACATTGTGCTTACGAGCGAGTTGTAAAGCTTGACTTAAACGCTGCTCAATCTCTTGTAACAGCATCGGATCTTGCTCAATATGAGAAGCAAGATGTTGAACTTCACTTGTCGCCTCTTGCACTTGGATAAGTGCATCATTCAACATTGTTTGAACGGAAACATATCGAGGATCTAACTCACTTAATTCATCAATATACTGTGTCGCACGATAAAGCATAGAGTCAATGCTCACCGTCTCATTTTCGCTGAGTAGCTGTAAGGCTGATTGTGATAACTGTGTCAGCTGTTCGCTATTTGATAGACGACGGTGATCCTCTTCTAATTCTAAATATTCATTTGGACGAAGGGCAAACTCATCCAACTCTTCTACCTGATATTGTAAAAGTTGTTTCTTCGCTTCATTTTCGGCAACTTTTTGTTGGAAATTTTTAACTTGCGTTTGAAGATTTTTCCATGCTCGATAATCTTCTCGCATTTGTGTGAGTAAATCATTGTGATGCGCAAATATATCCACCAACTGAAGCTGATAATCATTTTTCAATAATAACTGCGAAGCGTGCTGCCCATTAATATGAATAAGATATTGGCCAATTTCTTTTAATTGGGAAGCCGATACGGGCGTGCTATTGATAAAGGCTTTAGAACGCCCATCTGCATTAATGACACGACGTAGAATACAATCGGAGGGATTATCTGGATCTTGTAATTCTTGCTCTTGCAACCATTGATAAGCAGGATTAGTTGGTTCAATAAAAAACGTGGCACAGATTTCAGCTCTTTCCTGCCCTTCTCGAACCATAGACGTTTCAATACGCTGCCCCAAGCATAATCCCAACGCATCAATAGCAATGGATTTTCCTGCACCAGTTTCACCCGTGATCACAGACATTCCTTTCGCCAATTCAATCTCTAATTGACGAACAATTGCAAAATTATTGATGGTAAGTTGGGTTAGCATAAAAAATCTCCTTAACTGTATATCCATATATTACAACTGATATAATATACAGTAAAGAGATTTTTAACTTTTTGGATTAGAAATTTTTAAGCCAGCCTAATTTCGTGCTTAATACATTGTAATAATTGTAATTTTTCAGGTGTAATAGGCGCAGTTTATGTGGACTTTTTTCAATATGCACCACATCATCTGGGCAAAAATCGAGTGCAATTTGACTATCACAGCCTAATTCCAACTGTGAAGTGTTATGTTCTGCAAAGCGAATTGAAATTTTACTGTCGCCATCAATGACTAATGGTCGAGAAGAAAGTGTGTGCGGGAACATTGGCACAAGGGCAATCGCATTTAAATTTGGCGTTAAAATCGGGCCACCTGCGGAAAGTGAATAAGCCGTTGAACCTGTTGGAGTAGAAACAATCAAACCGTCTGAACGTTGAGAAAAGGCAAATTTATCATTGATATAAACATGGAAATCAATCATATGCGCAATTTTAGCAGGGTGAATCACCGCCTCATTTACAGCATTACCGCTAGAAATAATTTCACCATTGCGTTCAATTTTAGCTTCCAATAAAAAACGCTCTTCGACAAAAAACTCGCCGCGTTCCAAACAAGCTTCAAGCTGTGCATAAGCATTTTTCGGGTCAATATCAGTCAAAAAGCCCAAGTTACCTCGGTTAATACCAATCATTGGAATATGATATTTAGCCAAAATGCGAGCTCGTCCTAGCATATTGCCATCACCACCAATCACAATCACAAGTTGTGCTTGCTCACCAATTTGTTCAACTGTCGCTAAAACCTCTTCTGGTAAACCAAATTTTTCACCGACGTCTTTTTCCACTAAAACTCGATATCCTCGCTCTTTCAGCCATTGATACAAGTTTTTGTGCATTTGCAAATTAATATCGCGACGTGGTTTTCCCATCAAGGCGATGGTTTTAAATGATTTGACTAATTCATCCATAACTATGATTGCTCCCAAGTGCAAACTCACCGATTTCTGACCGCACTTGAATTTAAAATTTTAGCCATTATATTACATAGCAATACAGTTTTGCTAAAATAGCGCTAATTTTTGATTAATGGAGAAAAAAATGTCAGAACAAGCACAAAACTTAAATGAAGAACTTGTTGAAGAAGTGCAGCAAGAAACAACATCAATGGACGATCCATTAGAGGAAGCGATCGCTCGTGTACAAGAGCTTGAAGAACAATTAAAAGCACAAGTAGAAGAAACCTCTAAAAAAGAACAAGATTTATTGCTTCGTACGCGTGCAGAAATTGACAATATGCGTCGCCGTAGCGAACAAGATGTTGAAAAAGCACATAAATTTGCATTAGAAAAATTTTCAAAAGACATTTTAAATACCATTGATAACTTAGAGCGTGCGCTTTCAACACCTGCCAATAAGGAAGATGAAAGCATCAAAGCGTTATTCGATGGTGTGGAGCTAACCTTAAAAGAGTTACTCTCAACGGTGGCTCGCTTTGGTATTGAACCTGTTGGTGCAGTGGGTGAAACCTTTAACCCGGATCTCCACCAAGCCATCTCTATGCAACCAGCTGAAGGGTTTGAAAGCAACCAAATCACCACCGTTTTACAAAAAGGCTATACCTTAAATGGTCGTGTGATTCGCCCAGCTATGGTAATGGTTGCAGCTTAATTTCTTTTCTATGACTTAAAGAGCGGACGATTTTTCGTCCGTTTTTTTATTGCCAGAAAACTTGATTCAGGTCAAATTTATTAAAAAATAATTTGAGAATAATTCTCAACAAAAACACTCTTGCTTTCCAGATTTATCAAGGTTTCAACTCAATTTTAACCATCAAAAAACATAAAATAACACTACATATTGTGTGTTGATCTATTAAATAAAACTATATATAGTGCTTTCGATTTTTTCATAGCTACCTTACAGGAGTCATAAAATGAACGCTTTCTTCGTGATTAAGCGTGATGGTTCACGAATTGGGTTTGACCTACAACGTATTACTAATGCAATCAAAAAAGCAGCAAGTGCGGTCAATATTGTTGATGACATGTATATCCATGATCTGAGCCAGCAGATTAATACTGAAATTTTTAGTCATTATCAGCATGAAATTGATATCAACCAGATTCAAAAAATTGTTGAAAATCACTTAATGACAAGTAAGTATCCACAAATTGCACGTGCTTATATTGAATATCGTCACGATCGTGATCTTGCACGTGAAAAACGCAGCCAATTAACCAAAGAAATTGAAGGGCTGATTGAGCAAAGCAACGTGGAATTGCTTAATGAAAATGCCAATAAAGATGCGAAAGTTATCCCAACCCAGCGTGATTTACTGGCGGGTATTGTGGCAAAACATTATGCCAAACGTCATATTCTGCCAAGAGATGTTGTTGAAGCCCATGAAAAAGGCGAAATCCACTATCATGACTTAGATTACGCACCATTTTTCCCGATGTTTAACTGCATGCTGGTTGATCTAAAAGGCATGCTTTCACGTGGCTTTAAAATGGGTAATGCCGAAATTGAACCGCCGAAATCTATTGGCACAGCAACAGCGGTTACCGCACAAATTATCGCTCAAGTCGCCAGCCATATTTATGGTGGTACAACCATTAATCGCATTGATGAAGTGCTTGCGCCTTATGTTCAACTCAGTTTCGAAAAACATTTGAAAAATGCTGCACAATGGCAAATTCCAGATGCTGAAGGTTATGCGAAAGCGCTAATTGAAAAAGAATGTTTTGATGCGTTTCAATCCCTTGAATATGAAGTTAATACGCTCCATACGTCCAATGGTCAAACGCCGTTTGTTACCTTTGGTTTTGGCTTAGGCACAAGTTGGCAAGAACGTTTAATTCAACAATCGATTTTGAAAAACCGTATTCGTGGTTTGGGTAAAAACCACAAAACGCCCGTCTTCCCTAAACTGGTCTTTACCATTAAAAAAGGCGTGAACCAAAACGAACAAGATCCGAACTATGACATTAAAAAACTGGCTTTAGAATGCGCTTCAAAACGCATGTATCCCGATATTTTAAACTATGATCAAGTAGTTAAAGTCACAGGCTCATTCAAAGCGCCAATGGGTTGTCGTAGCTTCTTAGGTGCCTATGAAGAAAACGAGCATGAAGTGCATGATGGTCGCAATAATTTAGGCGTGGTAAGTCTGAATCTGCCTCGCATTGCTCTTGAAGCACAAGGAAATGAAGAAAAATTCTACCGCACTTTAGATGAACGCTTAGCCCTTGCAAAGAAAGCCTTGCTTACCCGTATTGCTCGCTTAGAAAATACTAAAGCTCGTGTCGCGCCAATTCTCTATATGGAAGGTGCTTGCGGCGTTCGCTTGAAAGCCGATGATAACGTTGCCGATATTTTCAAAAATGGACGAGCATCAATTTCTTTAGGCTATATTGGTATTCACGAAACCATCAATGCACTGTATAAAAAAGGGCATATTTTTGACGATGAACAACTGCGTGAAAAAGGGATCGCGATTGTGCGTCGTTTAAATGAAGCGGTAAAACAATGGCAGAAAGAAACGGGTTATGCATTTAGCCTTTATTCCACACCAAGTGAAAACTTGTGCGATCGTTTCTGCCGTTTAGATACCAAACAGTTTGGTGTCATTGACGGCGTTACCGATAAAGGCTACTACACTAACAGCTATCACTTAGATGTAGAGAAAAAAGTGAATCCATACGATAAATTAGACTTTGAAATGCCTTATCCTGAATTAGCGAGTGGCGGCTTTATCTGTTATGGCGAATACCCAAACATTCAACATAACCTGAAAGCACTCGAAGATGTATGGGATTATAGCTACAATCGCGTGCCTTATTACGGCACCAATACGCCAATTGATGAATGTTATGAATGTGGCTTTACAGGAGAGTTTAATTGCACAAGTAAAGGCTTTGTCTGTCCGAAATGCGGTAATCATGACAGTGCAAAAGTCTCCGTGACCCGACGGGTTTGTGGTTATCTCGGCAGCCCTGACGCTCGTCCATTCAATGCGGGCAAGCAAGAAGAAGTAAAACGTCGAGTAAAACACCTATAATGTTGTAACATTGATTATGATAAAATAGCTCATCAAAAGTGAGCTATTTTTATTTCAATAAATAAGGAAGTACTATGCCAACACTTACACAAATCACTCAATCCATCATGCAAGATCCCGACAATCAATCGTTCACCGAAAAAGGCATTGAACCGCTTTTTGCTGCACCAACGACAGCTCGTATTAATATCGTCGGACAAGCCCCAGGAATTAAAGCCCAAGAAAGTCGTTTATATTGGAATGATAAAAGCGGTGATCGCCTACGTGAATGGCTAGGTGTGGATCGCGATACCTTTTATCACTCAGGTATGTTTGCAGTCATCCCAATGGATTTTTATTACCCAGGAAAAGGCAAATCTGGTGATTTACCGCCACGCAAAGGCTTTGCAGAGAAATGGCATGCACCGATTTTAGCTAACTTGCCCAACATAGAGCTCACCATCCTTATCGGACAATATGCACAAAAATATTATTTACCAGAAAATGAGCTTAATGTGACTGAAACGGTTCACCATTTCCGTGATTTTCTGCCTCACTTTCTCCCACTTGTTCACCCTTCTCCACGCAACCAAATTTGGCTCAAGAAGAATCCGTGGTTTGAACAAGAGATTATCCCGGCATTGCAAAAGCAAGTGAAAGCGATTTTATCTCGTTAATTTATCTCGCTAAATTGATATTCAACTATGAAGTGCGGTCAAAAAGTATCCAGTTTTGACAGCACTTTTCTTTTATTATAATCAATTTTTAGTATGCATTATTTCCTGACTGAGGCCTGTTATGCTAAAATCGCCGGCCTTAAAAATATAGGAAAAAATATGCAAGTAATATCTGTCACAAACTCTCAACGAAAAGCATGGAATAAACAAACTATTATATTCCTTTCTGATGTAGCTCTCTTTTTTATTCTACTCAATACACTTCCTTTTGCTCCTGCTGAGAATAAAGGATTATCTTTACTCGCATTTGTGGCCATTCTATGGCTCACCGAAGCTGTTAGTGTAACCATCACTGCATTATTCGTTCCAATTCTATCTGTTCTATTAGGATTAGCTGATAGTCGCGAAGCCCTCGTAGCCTTTGCAGATCCAACTATCTTTTTATTCTTCGGTGGTTTTGCACTTGCAACAGCATTAAATGTGCAAAAGATCGACCAAATGATCGCTAATAAAATCATGCAGTTAGCTCGGGGTCGGTTATCTGTTGCTGTACTCTATTTATTCGTCGCAACAGCATTTTTGTCCATGTGGATGAGCAATACCGCTACTGCTGCAATGATGAT
>ERZ1674045.453-NODE-453-length-11508-cov-5.504235_pt1 | contig 11508 bp, 14 predicted proteins | sample MGYA00581131_ERZ1674045 | MGnify/ENA primary metagenome ERZ1674045 (study PRJEB41354, sample SAMEA4873299) | human saliva metagenome | biome: human-associated habitat [ENVO:00009003]; feature: mouth environment [ENVO:08000002]; material: saliva material...
TTCTATTTTCCTTTGCAAAGTTAGCAAGGTTGATAGAACAAAAAGTACCTCTTCAATATTTCACAAGATTCTAACAGCAGTCTTCCGCAAATCATAGATTTGGGTATTCCATAAGAATATAATGAAATTCCTTTGTTTATCTACCTGATGACCTTACTACCCACTTGCACGTAAAATTTGAAACCCGACAATGATGCTGCAAAAGCAGCTGAACGAAAGGGAAATGTATCACAAATTAAATTCTTAAAATATGGCAAACTAAGCAAGTACTAGCTATCGAATTGAAGGTAGCGAGAGTGATTTGAAGAAAGTTTATAACATAATTGACAACTTTGTTTCAGGCAAGTCTAAGCCTGTTCTTGAAGATGCTTCTACAGAATGGGAAGGCAATATTGTTAAGGCTTTGGGCGCATCAGACGAGCAGTTGAAAGAGAGCTATCTCCGTGAATTTATCGAAGAGTATGAGTTAGATGGTGATGTTATTAGCATCAATGCAGAAGAAGCTTGGGGAGCAACAGACTTCAGACACATCTTAGGAAACCTTATGCCAGAACTTACTATTTACTATATCGTAGAGGAAGCAGGATGTGACGTGTTCGCAACAAATGACATTGATGGTAAATACTTTCCAGAGCAATACTTAGTTGATGCTTATGTGAAGGATGCAGACTTCTATGAATATTTTGAAACAAAAGGACAAATGAAGGATTTTGTTTCTTCTCTGATTGGTAAAGAAGACTTCACTGACGAAGTCGGTCTAAGTCCACCTTTAAGTAGCTCTTTGTACTTTCCGTGGATTTGTGTCCGAGTATTTCCGAAATGACAGGTAATTGCTCATTGGCTTTTAGTAAATTAGAGGCGAGGCTGTGCCGTAGAATATGACTGCCCGTCCTTTTTCCAGTAGAATCAATACCGGCACGCCTCATGTATGTGCTTACATTGAGTGCCATTACTCCACTGGACAATGCTCCATATGGAGCCGAATGCTTTATGAATAAATAAGGTGTATTGGCAGATGGCCGCCCATTTTTTATATAATCTATCAATGCACACCCAAACTCCTCAGACAAGGGTAATGTTATTTCTTTATCTGTTTTTGTTGCCTTACTCGTATTTCATTTGTATCCCAATCAATATTACAAAATCTCATACCTACGACATCAATAGCCCTCAATCCATATCTTGCACACAACAAAATCATCGCATAATTACGTTTTCCTATAGTACTAATGCGATCAATAGAGGCTATAATCCGTTCCACCTCTTCTTGGGTATAGACAGATGGAATCTTTTTAGAAACCGGGCGTTTAAGCCTGAGTAAATTAATCCATCGTTCGTAACTACAATCTTGAAGTTCTTTACGCTCACATAGAAACTTCATAAATGCACGAATAGAGATTATATGATTATCTCTTTCTGCAATGGTTTTTATATTATCCAAGTGAGCTAAGAATCCAATCATAATTTCTGTCATTATATCCATACAAACCATATTTCGCTCATACAGATACAAATACAAGTGACTTAGGCGCGTGCGATGATGCTTTAGTGTCGCAGGATGTTTGGTATGGGACTCCCGAAGAAGAAAATCCTCGAATGATTGCCCCAATTTTCCTTCAAAGGGAATCTTTCGTCTTCATTTTTTACTCTTGCGGAGTTCCTTAGATTCAAGCCGCGTGGTTAAGTACTCTACACATCTTACGCTTCCTTTTTGAGATTTTGTCAATGCATCCCAATCTAAAGTTCCATTTTTTTTCAACAAGAATTGCGAAGCCAATTCATGAGTTAACTCAAAATTTTGACCCTTTTCAAGGTAATGTTGAAGATGATTAAACACACATTTAGTAGATTTCAAAGTTCCTTTAGAATACCCTGAAGTTTTCAATGCATCCTCTACTTGATGCCTTAATTCTAAAAATGTCATGCAGTTATTACAGTTTTAATTATGGCAATATCACCATTATGCAAATATACTTATGTAAACTTGTTATGTAAACATCACATCTATAACTAATTCGCATTTTGTGCGTTTCTGCATTATCATTTTTGATTTTTTACATATTTGTTTGGTTTGCATAGTGCGTATTTTCTAATGCATACTACCTTAAGGAGGACTCCCTTATCCTTTCGGCTACCATTGAAGGCAAGCGAATAGAAACCATTGAAGTATCATTACGAACTTTGGAAGTGGTACAAAGTCGTGGAGTATGCAACAAGAACACAGTATACCACGAGCAGATAGTAAACCTTGTCAATGCCAATCGAGGACTTATAAGCCGAAGAATGAAAGCAACAGCATAAAGTATGAACTATTAAATTATCAGAGATATGAAAACAGAGATTGAAAATATCATCTACAACTATACGGACGAGATATCGCATATTCTCATTAGGGTTATCAATGCAATAACCCTATCCGACAACAAAGAGGAGTTAAGGTCAGCTATCAACAAAATAGCCGAAGAAACAGAACTTGATAAGTTCTTTGCCTATGGTTATGGTGCGCACCACTTCTGGCTCAAACATCGCAGAATATCCAATGAAGAGCCAAAGGAATACAGATTATTAAAAGTTGAATTTTAAGATTATGAAGAAGAAAGTTTACAGAGTTCGGACACAATACATTTTCGAAGGAGTGTTTGAAGTGGTTGCGGAGAGTAAGGAAGGTGCACGACAAAAGGTCATTCAGGATTGCGGAATGGTGATGGGTGGGAATGTTCACAGCACTTTGCCCGATGATGAGGTGGATTGGACTTTTGACAGATATCCTAACAAACAAATAAGTAGAATAACGAAAGTGCAGAAATAGTGTTCTGAAAAACAGTAAAAGCCACGCAAACCGAAATTTGTGTGGCTTCTTTTCTTTCTCTTTGAACGAGTAAGCGACCAAAGAAAAGAAGCAAAAGAAAGTCGCAATGATTACATTATAGGTTTAATTACAGAGTAAACGTTTGACAATTTGAGTATGTTTACTTACAACTCTTCATTCTATCAAATACAATACACCCCATGTAATTATATATTTAAATCAACTGATCAATATATTTTTACATAATAATTCGTTTACATACCTATTATTGTAAGTCGGAAAACAATAAATCATCATTGCCATCAAAAACTAAAGCCTCTTTATTGTGCACCAATTCAACAGCAGCCATCGGATCAATTATATCCAATGCAGCTATTTGAGTGTCATATGTAGTAATCATTTTTTCTTTCGCAACTTTTAACGTATCTCCATTCAAAAAACTTTTTAAACCTGCTATGGCACTATTTATAAAAGGTTCATGTTCACCTCTTACATTAAACGTGTTGTTATAGCCGACAAAAAATCGTAAATCATGAACCTTCAAATCTGGATGAAGCTTTTGAGCGCAAGAACAAGCGACACAATAAAGACCTTTATTCCTGAAATTGTAGTTGGTTGTATGTATTGAGACCACAGCTTCTTCGGCCTCATTATAAATTCCATCTGTATCACCATGACCGGCAAAAAAACAAAGTTGGTGTTCAGGCATGATACCAATAACATTCTGTTCACTCAAATTTGGAGGGTAAACAGGAGAGTATTCAATACTATTATCAGCACATATTTGTTTAGCCTCGTCCGCACATGATTCTAAGAAATCATGAAGTACGGTGGTAGAATCATTATTACATGCTATCAATATTTTGCCCATATTTATTTTTTAGAACGATTTAGTTGATAGATATAATACTCATTAAGCTTTTGTTCAAAAGACTTACCTATAGGCGTTTGTTGTCTCAACTCAACAAGGATGTCAGCCCAAGTAAATGTTTTACCAGTGGAGACTTCGCTAAAGGCTTCTTTATTGTTATCTTCTGGATGACGAAGAAGCCATTGTTCAAGGACGCAGTCGAATTTTGTACTCCACTGAGAACGAACCCTGTCAATGATGGAAATGACAGAGCCAAAGTCATCATTGCTCCTGTCTAAATAGAAGAAATTCTCTTCGTTCATCATTTCAACGATGGATTCTATAGGAATATCAGTCCTTAACTGGTTGGCCGACATTATCACAATATAAAGCAAAGACGTTTTTTTGCGAATCTCCTTTAACAAATCAATGCCTTTTTTGTAGTGACCACTGAAATTCCAGTCAATGAATACTATCATTTTGCTATTCAAATTCTCCAACACGTATTCCAAACCTTTCTCTGGATTTTGAAAAACATGGTTACAGTCGGCATCTTTGTAATGCTTTCTTATATTTTGAATAACCGGCTCTGTCTCCGACATATTATCGTCAATAAAGACTATCTTAAAATCCATAATTATTTACTTTTTAAAAGGTATTGTTATTTTTATTGTCGTTCCTATCTCACCAAATTCACTATCAACGACAGCGACAGAGCCTCCAAGAGACTGAACACGAGTTTTCACAATATACAATCCAATGCCAGCACCTCCTTGCAACTCGGTCGTTGTATAATACAACGCAAAAATTTGTTCATGGTCTTCTTGAGGAATACCTATGCCTGTGTCTGAAACAAGTATCTCTAACATATCGTTTTGAGCCTCGTAAGAGCAACGAAGCACTTTTGGTTTTGAGTTGGCCATTGCTTTCACGGAATTGTCTATTAGGTTCTGCAGAATATCCCTAAAAAATTGTCGATTTGCATTCAGAACAATCTTATTGGGGAAATCTGTCTGTAAGGATATCCCTTCACGTGAGAAGACATCATCGTATTCACCCAATATTTCCTCAAACGTAGTTTTTAAATCAACTTCCACAGGAGTCAAGTTTGATTGTGAATAACTGAGCATATAGTTAATCACACGGTTGAGTACTTTGAAGCGTTCATACATCTCTTTAGAATAGAGCATGAATAATTCTTCCTCTTCAGGATCGGGATAATATCGATAGAAGAACTCCACCCTATCACGTATCTGATTAAGTGTGGTACGAACAGCATGAGTGATATTAATCGCAAACTGTTGTAGGGACATAATACTCATATAGATGTTCTCCTTACGAGTAAAATCCTCTAAAGCCTTTTTTTGTTCGCTAATAGCCGTCTTTACACTACGCCCTGTCTTACGAACTTGTTTGATAAGAGGCTCTACCGTCTGCTTCAATTCTGGCTTTTTGGCGACAATATCATTAAAGGCTTCTACTAAAGAACTGATGTCATCTGATGCAGCTTTTAGACCCTCCTGAGCATTGTCTCGTTTTGCTTGACGCATTTCCACCTTGTAATCTTGAAGAGCATTAAGTTGAGTGATGATGAATTTCTTCATCTCTCGATACTCGTCATTGTCCACAAAGTCTTGGCGATTGGTCGCATCTATTATTTGAGGGTTTCCATTTTTGGTGATGTCAATGACCCCTAAAAACTCACGTGTACTTATTCTATTGAATATATCTTGATATACTCTTTTATCAATTCCTAAAATGTCACGTTTCAAATCTTGAATTTCGTTAGTTTCTGCAAAAGGCGTGGCAATGATACCATCACGATAGACCTTAAATCCATCTATAGGGTCATTGGGAAAGGCTTTTCGGTAGTTTCTACGAGCAGATTCGTCAAAGAAAAAAATTTTAATCCTTATTCCTCCAAAAGATTTGAGTGGAATAAGATGGTAATTAAAAATGTTCTTTTCCTTATCGTAGAAAATGCTTTGCTGAAGCTTTTTATTCTTGTCAAAATCTATATTCAGGGAAATGGTCGCATAATTAAAGTCTTCTAATGTTCTGATAGACTCTTGGTCTATATTAAATTCAGGCGCAATTACCCGAACTTTGAATGGGTAACTCAAATTTGCAAATGGTGAGACGATTTTTGAGATTTCACGCATTAAATGCTCAATTTCCTTCTTGGTCCAAGGCTCTCTGATGGAAGTGATTATCAATTTCGTTCCTGATGAATCTGGATTTTCGGCATCATCATAGGAATAACCATTCTCAACATCGGTAAATAGACGAATATCTGTCTCTTCTTCGGTCTCTGTATAATAGGAAGTCCAGTCAATATCAACCCTTAGCCACTTTTCTGTGCCTTCTTTTTTGGTGATAACGGAAACTTTATCTCCAAGCTTATCTACAGCAAAACGCCCGATACCTTTTTCTCCAACACATCTTCTATTGAAAGGTTCAGGAGAATATGGACGAGCGCGTTTGCTTGAAGTTCCAATGACCATCCATTTGTCTCGGATATCTTCAAACGACATTCCATATCCATCATCTTCTACTCGTATAATTGCCTGTTTTTTTCCTGCTCCAACATTTTCAAAAATGACATTTACATTTTGGGCATTTGCATCATAACAGTTTTTTACTAATTCGAATAACGCAGTAACTCGATCTGTTATCAAATCACGTCCGATTAGCCGGAATGTGCTAACGTCAAAACGCCATTTTAGTTTACGATTATCATCCATATTATTTGTGAGTTCTAATATGTTTCTTAATACTTTCTGCAATTACTTCACCCAATCTTGGGGGGACGGCATTTCCTATATAACGAGAGGCCTTAGTCAAAGACTTTTCTTGCTCATTAGAAAAGAATTTATATGTTGTGGGAAAAGTCTGGAACAATGCAGCTTCACGTGCGGAAATAGCTCTATTCTGAACAGGATGTCCGAAACGCCCGTTACCTATACCTGTACAAAGCGTAGTCATCGTTGGAGCAGGTTCTTCCCAAGTCATACGACCATAAACACTACCAAAACTCTTACCTCCCTCTTTCTTATGGCAATTCAACAAAAGTTCCTCAGGCCAGTCTCTCCAGCTTCCACCATATGGCGTAGCCTCCATTCTTCTCATATTCAGAGCTGATAAGGCTCGGCAACGGTGTAACTTATCGGTAGGACATTCTTCGCCGGCTTGAAGAGGGGGAAGGTTACTAATTACATCACGAACGGTCACATAATTATCTTTTCGATGTGTTGGAGGAATCAATTCTATCTCACCTAATTTTGAGGCTAACAATACTAATCGCTTGCGTGTCTGCGGAATACCGTAATCGGGACAATAAACCACTTGGTAAGATACATAATATCCTTCTAACTCAAGCGTTCTAACAAAGTCTCCTAAAACTGACTGAAGTTTGAATGAAGCTATAGCTGGAACATTCTCCATTGTAACGATGTCTGGCTGGATGTCTTTAACAAGACGTCCAAATTCATAAAGAAGATTATATTTTTTTTCATCTTTATTCTTGTTTTTAAATGCATATGATGAAAAAGGCTGACAAGGAGCGCAGCCTGCCAAAACCTTTATTGATTTCTTGGAATAGAAGGGTATTATATCCTCTTTTTGAACTGTCATAATATCCTTAAAAATAAACATTGCTTCGTTATTGGTTTCATATGCATACAAACAAGTCCAATCCAAATCAAAACCAGCTTTTATCTTGAGACCTTTTGACTTCATTCCATAACTCAGTCCGCCTATTCCGCAAAATAGGTCAACCACCTCTATTGAAGGTAGTTTCCCACGTCGTTTATGTATTTTACTTTTAGGCATATCTATTCTGTGATAAGTTCTCGTTTTTCACATCCTAGCAAATCGGCAATCTTAGCTAACGTCTGTAAGTCCGGCTGGTGCATATTGGTACACCATTTACTTACTGTAACAGTTGATACGCCCAATTGTTCTGCCAGCCATTTGCTTGTTCTCTGTTTCTCCACAAGAACCACTTTAAGCCGATTAAGAGGCCTTACATTCATCTTTATTTAATTAAAATCAGATGCAAATATAATAAAAACAGACAATATTACCAAATACTTTATAGAAATATTTCCATAGTTATGGTAGTTGAGAGTTGGTGATCAACTACTATAAGGGTATAGAAAAATATTACAACTATAGAATCATTTACCCATTATATTTCAAGTATTTACAATAAAAAGTTATGATAATATTAAAGTTAGGATAATGATGCCCATACCCAACATACGGATTATCAAAACCTTTTGATAATCCGTATTATCTAAAGACAAACATTATCCAAAAATTGCCATAAATTTCATTGTAACTATTTGATTAACATCTTTAGTTTTGATAACCACTCGTGATAATATGTAATGAATCACATAAAATCAGGCGTAGTTTCCGTTATTATAATACTTTATAACCATTCTTAATAAACAGAATTATGGATGCAAAAGACTACGCTATTGACAGCCTGATTGTCAAATGCTCTGAGAAGATGAATGAATCAGGATATTCTCAGGGCTGTATCAGTACCCATGTGGTACGATGGAAACTTCATCTGAAGCCATTCCTCGTAAAAAACGGCACAAGTGTTTATGATTCGGAATTGGGGAGGAGATTCCTTATGGAAATGCTTCCGTCCCTACCCCAGCCTCTCAGCGAAGATTCAAGCGGAGTGTCCGCATTATTGACGCATTCGTGACAACTGGTGAAATTCCGAAGCATGCCAAACGTTCTACCATTCCGTTCTTTTCTAACGGGATTTGGACAGTTGCACAAGATTTCATTGATTACAAATTATCCCAGCGATGTATGTTGCCGACGATTGACAATTATAGACAGCTATTATCCTATTTCGTATTGTCTTTGAATATAAAAGAGAAGGATGATGTTGCTCAAATATCGGAAAGTGACGTTCTTGAGTTTTGGGGAGCAAGAGAGTCTAACAGGTCACGACATAGTGTCATGCGTCAGTTTTATGAGTTCATTGACAAGTCCCATCCAGAGTTTCCCTGTTTCTCCTATTTATTTGAGTTCATCCATCAACCCGTACGGGAGAGGATGCCCTCAACCTACTCCATGGAAGAAGTGGGGAAATAGAATCATCAGTGAATAGAAGTGGAGGCATAGGCAAACGTACATATGCCATGCTTCTTTTGGCTTCAAGGCTTGGCCTGCGCATTTCTGACATAATTGGGCTGAAATATGCAAATATAGATTGGGACAGATCTCTAATACAGCTAAGGCAGGCAAAGACAGACAAGCCGATAGAACTTCCCTTGCTTAAAGATGTAGGAGAAGCCATTATATCCTACTTAAAAGTACGTCCTGAATGTGAGTTTGAAGAAATTTTTGTCACTCATACGCCTCCAATCACGAAAATGAGCAGAACAGGAGCTGGGCGGTTGATTTCAAATGTTATCCAGAAAAGTGGTATTGACAATGCTGGACGTAAACATGGTCCACACTCCATGCGATTCTCGCTGGCAAGTAGGATGCTTGAACAGGGAGTCGGCATTCCTGTAATATATGAGTCACTTGGTCATTCTGGTCAAGATGTTACAATGAACTATTTGCGTATTGACATACAGGAGATAAGCCTCTGTATGCTTGATGTTCCACCAGTTAAAGAAGATTTCTATGAACAGCAGAATGGTACATTCTTCATATAAGGATGATGATTTTAAGAGTATCTTATCTCCGTATATATTACGTTTTCAGGAAACAAAGGAAACAGCAGATTCAGATGCAAAATGCTACCTGTCAACTCTGCGTGATTTTGACAGATTTTTCTCACGGGAAGAACTACCATCTGTTTGTGTTAAGCAATCAGACTTTGAGGTATAGAGGAGAAGATTGACAGGTAAGGCAGCGACTACCATCTACTTGAAAATCTGTGTTGTTGGGCAATTTCTTCGTTATATGGCAAGGCTTGGTATTCCTTGTTACATTCCGGTTTATCCACGTAAGCCTAAGAATTTATATGTGCCATATATTTTCTCTGAAGAAGAACTGAGGAGGATATTCGAGGCTGCAGATGAACTTATATTTTTGAGACGTACATTCAGATGTAGTGTTTTCTCCATCCCTGTACTTCTAAGGCTGCTGTATTCTACGGTAATGAGAATCAAGGAAGCTTGTAGTATAGTTAACAGCGATGTGAATATGTCATCCCGCATCATCCTTATACAGGATACAAAGAACAAAAGAGAAAGGCAACTCCCTATCTGGTATAACCCTAAACAATTCGTTTCGAGAGGTAATATAGCCACCCATATTTCTCATCATCTTGTCGCGCATTGCCAGCAAAGAATGAAGTTTCCTGATATCCTTGACAGGAAGCGATGTCGGCATTACCCTGTCGTTGAAGCGATAGGCGAACTCCGCTATGCGCTTAGCGTCTATCTGGTCGTTTTTCCCTCTTGTAATACCCAACGATCGTTTGATATCTAACGCAGGAACCATAGCGTAGGTAATGTGTTCACGTTCAAGGAACAGAGCGAGGGAAAGAGAAAAGAGCCCGGTATGTTCAAAGCAAATAAGCAGCGATTCCCAACTCTCTCCAATGTGCTCCTTAATCCATTGGATAAGCTGTTTGAAACCGGATTCTTCATTCTTGAATCGGCGATGAATACGAGATTCTCTGATAAAGGCATCAATACTCAATTTGGAAACATCAATGCCAACATAATTTTCGTACAACATGATAAATAAATTGTTAGTTAAAAATGAGTTGCTTGCAACTAAAGCTGTTAATAGACCTTATGTCTAAAATCCTAACTGGTGCCTGGCAACATAAAGGCAGCTTACAGGGACAAATGCCAATTAAAAGCCTTTAAGCTTAGCAAGGTGTTATGTTCACCCCGCAGCTGCATATTAAAGATAAGTCTAAATCATAAGAAAAAATATTATTATCAGAATTATTACTGGAGCGATAGCTCTTTGACTCTACAAAGTAACAGCAAGGTGTGTCTTTGTAACACAAACTTACAGTTGTACCACAAAGACCCTTCCCAAGGCTTGTATCAAAACAAAGAGGGAACTTATACGATGGCTGAAGTATTTACCGATATGCAAGCAGTTATTCCAGAGAAATGCCGAACAAAAAAGATGGTATTCCATTGTTCGCTTAATCCGCACCCGGACGAGAAACTCTCCGATGAAACACTCACACAGATAGCCAAGGAGTATATGGAGACACTCGGCTATGGCAAGCAACCCTACATCGTATTCAAGCACAATGACATTGTCCGTGAGCATATCCACCTCGTGTCGCTTCGGGTGGACAGTCGTGGGCAGAAGATTAATGATAAGTTTGAGAAACGGCGGAGCAAGAAGATTACCGATGCCTTGGAAAAGAGGTTTGGTCTCATTCCAAGTTCAAAAGTTACTGACAAGGCGATGACAGAAATGCCCAAGGTGGATACCACAAAAGGAAATATCAAAGAGCAGGTGTCAAATGTTACCCGCATGGTACTGAAACATTATCGTTTCTGCTCCTTGGGTGAGCTCAATGCCATTTTGAGCAAATATAACCTTGCCGTAGAAGAAGTAAAGACGGAGTTTCGGGGAAAGAAATATAACGGGCTTGTCTATGTTCCGACTGATGACAAGAGAGGCAAAGTAAGCACACCCATCAACGCATCGGACATCGGTCGTGGTGTGGGCTATACTGCCGTACAGAACAGGATGCAGAAATCCAAACAAGCCATTAAGCCGCTGATTCCAACCATCAGGAATAAGGTGTTACAAGCTATGCGCACCTCTCCCCAGACGGAGAAAGAACTTCGGCAAAGATTGGAGGAACAAGGCTTGCGTGTGGTAATCC
>ERZ1674045.459-NODE-459-length-11415-cov-12.138204_pt1 | contig 11415 bp, 5 predicted proteins | sample MGYA00581131_ERZ1674045 | MGnify/ENA primary metagenome ERZ1674045 (study PRJEB41354, sample SAMEA4873299) | human saliva metagenome | biome: human-associated habitat [ENVO:00009003]; feature: mouth environment [ENVO:08000002]; material: saliva material...
CCTGCTCAGAAAAGACACCGTCTTTGAGGATTCGTTCAATATTTTCTTTAAAAATTGTATCTGCTTTTGTCATTTCGTTTCACCTCATTCATTGTCCTAACTAGTATAGCATAAAAAAGAAAAGAGAAGCATTACTAACTCGAGGTTAGCATTGTTCCTCTTTTTTTATTTTATTGTAATACAAGTGATGCTGCTCCGATTACTCCAGCGTCATTTCCTAGAGTTGCAAGAGCCAATTTTGTTGATGTGCGTACTTGAGGGAAGGTGTTTTCGTCGTAGACTTTTTGAACACCTTGTAGAAGGAATTCTCCCGCAGCTGATACACCACCACCGATGACGATTGTTGATGGGTTTAGGATTGAACCGATGTTGGCACAAGCGATTCCCAAGTAACGTGAGAAGTTACGGTAAACGATCAAGGCAAGGTCGTCTCCTTCTTTTGCAAGGTCAAAGACTGTCTTAGCAGTTACTTCTTCTCCGTTATCAATCAAGCGTTTCAAGGCTGCATCGCCTTCGTACTCATCGGCATAGCGACGAGTCAAGTTGACAATACCTGTTGCTGAAGCAACTGTCTCAAGGCAACCTTTCTTACCGCAAGTACATGCGATTGGTTGATCAAAGTCAACAGTGATGTGACCGAGCTCACCTGCTGCACCAGCAACACCGTGAAGTAATTTGCCTTCTGCAACAATACCGCCACCAACACCTGTACCAAGTGTCATAAAGACAACATCTGGTTGGTTATCTCCAGCCCCCATCCAACGTTCACCAAGAGCTGCTACGTTGGCATCATTATCGATGAAGAATGGGATACCCAAGGCTTTTTCAATTTTCTCTTTAATTGGTTGAAGGGTTTTCCAGTTGAGGTTGTAGGCACCAATAACAGTCCCGTTTTCACGGTCAACCACACCTGGCGAACCCATTCCAATACCTTGGAAGTCTGCTGCTGCCAATCCAAGCAAGTCCAAACGGTGTTGAATAGACTCAATCATATCATCAACGATATGACTTCCCTCATCCAAAATATTGGTCTTGATAGACCATTTTTCTTGTATTTCTCCTGCTGTTGTTAAGATTGCAAATTTGATAGAAGTTCCACCAAGGTCAATCCCAATAATCTTTTGACTCATCATATTCTCCTTTTTCATTGTTTAGTAATTGAAAATGCTTACAGATATAGTATAACAAAAACCAATCGTTTATGCAAAGGTTTGCATTAACTTTCTAAATTTTATCTGATTTATGGTTTCCAGAGACCTGAGGCATCTACATAGTAACGTCCACCATCTACTCTCTCGTTCTTAGCCATTTTACCATCTGATTTCAAATAGTAATTTCCTTGCCATGCATTGCGAGCGTATGAACCATCTGATTTCAAGTAATACCAGGCTTGATAAGAAGAGTCATAAATCCACTCACCTTGTGCCATTTTACCATTTGACTTAAGGTAGTAAGTTCCTTGCCATGCATTCTTTGCATAAGATCCATCTGATTTCAAATAATACCAAGCTTGATAGGAAGAATCATAAATCCATTCGCTCTGTGCCATTTGACCATCTGCTTTCAGGTAATAGCTTCCCTGCCATGCATTTTTCACTGGATTGCCATTTCCATCAAAGTAATACCAAGCACCATCCTGCTTAACCCAGCCACTTGTTGTTGCTGAACTTGTATTGTTTTGAGCCGCAGTTGATTGTTTTGCTTTGAAGGCACCTTTTGGAGCATTTTTCAATTCACAAGCTACACCATCATGATCACGGTCTAACTTGGCAGAATAACCAGGTTCTCCCTCATGAATATCTGAGTATCCATTCGCCCAAGCTTCTTTACAACTAGAAAAATGAATGTTTTCTTCTGCTAACACAGGTTGTGAAAACAAGGCTAAAACTGGCAAGGTAGCCAGACTCATTTTTAAAAATAGACGTTTGTTCATTTCATTCTCCCATAATTATGATATCGATTTCACTATTATTTTATCAAACTTATTTCAGCAATTCAAGAGCTTCTGTGGGCTTATCCTTCAATTGATTCCGAACCTCTTTCCAAGACTCTGCTGACTGCCCTAACCCGTGTAAAAATACCAGCTTCATCTAGTTCTCCTCTAGGCTTAATTCATACAAGCCTCTCACTGCATTACAACCGTAAGTAGCTTCTGCTTGGGCCAAGTCTTTTAAGGTCAAGACTTTCTCTTCTACTTGTCCTGTTTCTAGTAAATACTGACGGTAAATTCCTGGTAAGATTCCAAGTCTGATAGGCGGTGTGTAGAGTTTCCCAGAGATTTTCAAAACCAAATTTCCAATAGATGTTTCAAGAAGTTCTCCAGACTTATTATGGTAAATCTTCTCTTGTTCCCCTAGGTTCAAATGTGGTCGGTGACTCGTTTTGAAGTAGGTAAAAGCTTGATTCAAATCCATTTCCTGCAGGCAAAGTTGAGCCTGACAGAAGCTCGGACTAAGAGGTGTTAATACTTGACGATCGACTTCTATCTCCCCAGATTTTCTAAGGCTAATTCGCAAACGGTAATCTTGATTAGCATCACAAGTCTGACACTCTGCTTCAATCTTTTGCCTCAAAATTTCTGGGTCAAAAGGATAAGCAAAATATCGACTAGCTTTTCTCAGTCTTTCCAAATGTTGATCTTCAAACATCAAGCTCTTCTGACTGATTTTTCCAGTTGTAATCAGTTGGAAACGAGCTTGTTTACGATAGAGAACAGCAGCCTTTTGATGAACCTCGCGGTATTCAGATTCCCATGTGCTATCCCATGTAATGCCACCACCAACTCCATAGATGGCTTTCCCTTGATGCAGTTGAATGGTCCGAATGGCAACATTAAAAATTCGTCGTCCATTTGGAAGCAAGAGACCAATCGTTCCACAGTAGACTCCACGCGGTTGGGGCTCCAAGTCCTTAATGATTTCCATGGTCGCAATTTTGGGTGCACCCGTTATGGAACCACAAGGAAAGAGAGAACGGAAGATTTCAACAAGGTCCACATCCTCTCGCAACTGACTCTTGATGGTCGAAGTCATCTGCCAAACCGTTGAATACTGTTCCACTTGGCACAGACGCTCCACATGCTCGCTCCCCACCTCAGAAATACGATTCATATCATTACGCAAGAGGTCCACAATCATCATGTTTTCAGAGCGATTTTTGGGATCCTGTTCCAACCAACTGGCCTGCTCCAAGTCTTCTTGGTCAGTCATACCACGCTGAGTCGTTCCCTTCATTGGTCGCGTTGTCAACTCGCGGTCATTTTGCTCAAAAAAGAGCTCTGGACTCATGGAAATCACTGCCATGTCATCATGTTCCACATAGGCATTGTAGCCTGCCTCCTGCTCTACTACCATACGATTGTAGATAGCAAAAGGATTGGCGGTTAAGTCCTGCTTGAGTTGGACAGTATAGTTGACCTGATAGGTATCTCCCTGCCGCAAATGATGGTGAATCTGAGCAATCGCCTTTTCATAGTCTGCAGCAGACGTTACTTCCTGCCAATTTGAGGGCAAATCAACCTCATCATAAGTCAGAGGAATAGGGGATGTTTCTACCCTATCATGAACAGTAAAATACAGTAGGTACTCTCCCAGTAGGGGAGTCTTGTGAACTGCTAATTTCTCCTCAAAAGCAGGTGCAGCCTCGTAGCTAACATAGCCCACCACATAATAGCCTTGCTCTTGGTAGCTTTCCACTTGTGCCAATAAGGCTGTTACTTCCGCTAAATCTCTCGTTTTCAACTCTTTGATAGACTGGGTAAAGGTGTATCTCTCCCCCAAAGCCCTAAAATCAATCACTGTTTTTCTATGCATACTTTAAGTATAGCATAAATTAAGAAAACCCTCATCTGCAAAGCAGATGAGAGATTTCGATTATTTAAAGATTGAAGTTTTAAAGCTGTTTGTTTGTTGAAGAAGTTTTTTGTATAGTTTTTCTTTAAGCGTAACAGTATTGTCAAATTTAACTGATCCATTTTTAAGAGTAGCTTTATCTTTTTCAACTGCTTCAGCAAATGCATTCTTCAAGTCATCGTAACTACTGTATGTAGTACCGTCGATTGTAACAGGGTTAAATCCTGCCTTAGCTTTATCCACAACTTCTTTGAAGTATTCTTTCTTCCACTCTTCCAGTGTACTGAATTTACCATCAGAAACTTTCTTAATGATGAAGTCATCACCTAGACTAGCATGACCAGCCTGTTTAGACTCATTTTTCAGCATGTTAGAAGCGTAGTTTAAGAAGCCTTTTTCATATCCAAAGTAACCCCACATACGGAAGGTGTTATGCTTGAATGACATTGCTCCTGGAGCCCCTTCACTTGTATTACCACCGTAAATACCTGCAGTGATAGGCACTGTTACATAGGCAGAGCCAAATCCAGTTGGGTCATAAGTACCATTACCAGGACCATGTTTGGTCATGAAGTTCTTGTCTACTAGATCGTTGACAGAAGTTAAGTTATACTCTTTTTCTTCTGCATTCAAATCACGAACCTCGTCATATTGGTTCTTCGTATTAGCGTTACGTAATTTCTTAGCAACTTTCTTGAACCAAGCGTTGTTTAGTTCTTTATTGTGTTTATCAAGAACAGCTTCACCTTCAAGGTAGTCAAGAAGCATTAGAGTATCGTTGAAACCTTTCATGTAATGATCGATTTCCGCACGAGATGTAAGGTCGTTTGGATTAGTGTTATACCATTGGTTTCCGTCATTTGGACGTTCGTAGGCCATGTTCAATCCTAGTGCTTTAAAATCACCGTTTGGACTTGTTTCAGCAGGAGATTGTAACATACCTTGTGCAAATGCTTCTAGGTCAGTACCTTCACGGTGTCTAGAACCACCTAAGTAAACCATACGGTCGTTTACGTGAGTCGTTTCGTGAGTAAAGGCTGAGATACCGAAGTCACTAATCATATTGGTAACCATGAAGAAGACTGAATCATCTTTATAAGGATTACCGTAGATACGAGCTACAGCTCCCATACGCCAGTCAGTAGCATGGTAACGACCTGTTGGTCCGTATAATTCACGAACTGGAGCGACATCTTTACCGCTATTAGTGCGACCGTATTTATCAGTACCTTCTTTGTAGTTTTGGTTATCAAGTACTGGTGTTGGCACCATGTTGTTGCTCTTAAGTAGTTGATTACGAACTTTATCCAATGATAAACGAGACCAGAAGTCTAGATAATTTTGTTGAGCTTTTGCCACTTTATCGATTTCAGGTTTGAATGCTTCACGCTCTGCTGCTGTGTTCTTACCGTATTTCTCAAATGAACTGTACGCTAGTGTATTGTATGTTGAGATTAGAATCATGTGAGCATCTTTTAAGTTAAGAAGTGGAAGGATCATCTTACCATGTACGTCGTTGTTTAATCCTTCGTATGCTCTGTGTTTCTTATCAGCAAACTCAGGAGTTGTTGTCTTCGGCTCAACGACATATACATTATCTTTAGTTGCTTTTATGAACCAATCGTTTAAGTCTGTGTCACTTGTGAAGAGTTCCATATTGTATTTCAAGAACTCATGTAAATTACCTTTACCAGTAGCACCGGCAATCACTTCACGATAAGCATCGTGAGTACGATCACCCTTAATATAACTTTCTTTAGATCCAATGTTGATGATTCGATCTAGGACACTAACGTTCTTACCGTAGAAGTCAGGTTTGAATAACATTAATTCTTTAATATTAAAGTCATCGAATTTAACTCCGTAGTAACGGTTGAGGTAAGACAAACCAAGAAGAACTGCAGCCTTATTGTCATCGATTTTCTTAATCAAGGCACGTTTTGCAGCTTCATCTGTGTTCAGTTGGTGATCTTCATTTTCCACTAACTTCGTAACAAATTTATTAAGGTTATCTTTAACATACTTGAAGCTTTCTTCTAAGTACAAATCCTTAATTGCATTGACTTTGTTGCCACCAGTTCTACCCAAGTGTTGGTAAATCGGGTCAGATTGTAATTCTACTGGACTCAATTTACTTTCGATAGCACTGATTAAGTCAGCACGATCTTTAACAAGCATGTTTGGCGTGTAAACGACTTCACCAAGTTCAGCTACACTATATTCTTTCACTTGTTTAACTTGAGAATCTTTTGGTGAAATTGTAAAGAATTCTTTTGTCTTATCTGCATAGTGAATCATAATATGGTCAGCATCTGTAAGGTCTGTGACAAAGTCATTTCCTTTCATCGCAGTAACAGACAATACTTCTTTCGTTAACAAGTTTGATCCAGCAGGAATCTTGTTACCTTGGTTAACAATCCACTCTTTATTATAGAACGGTTGAAGTTTTTCAATGTTACGGTAAGCAAGTTCACGAGATGCATCGTAGTCTTGAGTATCTTTGTAAGTGTCAGCTTTTGGCTTAACATTATTTAATGTATCTGAAACAAGAGGCTTGATAAGATAATCATTAGCTGTAATTCCTAATGTTGCAATTTTCTTGACAGCTTCTTCTTGTGAGACTTCTTTAATTCGGTTGGAAATAGAGAATCTAAATGAACGATTACCTGTACTTACATCTTTTACAACGAAGTTACGTTCCAAAGCGTTATTTGAGAAGTATCCATCCTCAGCATCAATATCTTTAGAGCCATAGAACACTTCACCATTTTCAACTTTCATCATAGACACAGAGTCTGCAACTTTACCCCATGCCCAGTTCTTACTAAGGAAACCACCTACTTCAACAGGTGTATTTACCTTAATAGTTCCTTTCGTAACAGCGTTACGAACAGAACCATATTTACCGATTCCGTTAGGATCAGAACCGTTATCGGATCTAGCGACAAATCCACCGATACGAGCTTTATTAGCAACTATATCAGCTTCTACATATCCTTTATCAACATTACCTTTCCAGATTTCGCCAACCATGCCACCGAAATCCCAACCTCTATCACCTACACCAGTAAGTTTACCAATATAAGCAACATTAGTAAGTTGTCCGCCGTTATCTAATTTGTTAACAAGTCCGGCAATTCCATCTCTACCAGTTATGCTACCAGTTACTTTAATATTCTCAACAGTAGCATTCTTAACAGTTCTAGCAAGAGCAGAAATGTTATCAATCCAAGGCATATTAATATCGATATTAGCCAAGTTGACATCTTTAACCGAACCACCTTCAATACCACCAAATAATTGACGTGTCATATTGTGGATTGAATAACGTTGTCCCTCAACACTTGATAACTTACCTCTAAATGTACCAGGAACATACTCTTTATTTGGAGTTGGTACATTGGCTGCATTAAGGTCTGCACCAAGTTTGAACTCACCGCTAGGATTAGCTTTCATATCTTTTACAAGCTCATTGAAGTTGTAGTAAACATTACCTTCTTTTGCTTTTTGTTTTTCAAAGTAATGTACATACTCTTCGCTAAGTGTGTTATCAGCATTACGTTGAACTAAGTCCGGTGCTTTGGCAGTAACTTTGTATAAAGTTTTTCCATCTTTTTCTACTTCTTCAATCTTGTCAACAGCAAGTCGTGTAACTTTGTTGTCGTGAGTTGTAACTCGTAGGTAAAGTGGGGCAACATCGGCTGGTTTTTCTGTAAGCAAACTAGTATCTGTTTCATTACCGTCAGCGTCCACACTCATCAAGCTTGTTTCTTTGATATTTTTGATTTCAACTTTTTTGAGGTCAATTCTTAGAGGTTCTTCATTCAGAACTACTTCCTCATCGCCTTCACCACGGTCATAAACCATCTTAGTTTCAAGTTTATAATCCTTATAGTATTGCAGATCTGTCAGGCTAGCTGTTAAGTTGTCAGGTGAAACATTCAAGGTTTTGACAATCTCATTACCTTTTTTCAGAGTTAAGGTGATAGATTTAATGGCTGCCTTACTTGGATTTTCTAGACTGTATTTAACATCTGAAGTACGTTTCAAATCCTTAGGTTCAACTGCAGTGAGGGTCAATACTGGTTTTTCAAAGGTCTTAGTACCACGTTTCAAAATTCGGTCTTGAGGGGCCTCAATAACTTCTTCTGTTACTTTTGGTGCATCCTCAGTCTTAACTCCTTTGATAGTATTAAAGGTCTTAGTGATTTTTTTCTGACCTTCTTTCCCTTCTTGAGCTACGACTTCTAAACCTTTTTTCAGTTGATTATCTTCTTCAATCTTTTCTTTGAATGGAATCTTTTCAAGGCTTTCCTCTACAAGAGTTCCTTCAATTGGTTTTGTACCACGGCTTACCTGTTGATTTACAGGCTCCTTAGTCACTTCCGTACTGGTTGAAAGAACTTGGTCAGTTTTGACACCTTCTACCGTTTTATAGGTTGTTTTGGTAACTTGACTTCCTTTTTCACCATTTCGTAGGACAGTTTCTTCGTCTGTATACTTAGTTGGATCCTCAGTCGTTTCAGTTTTGTAGTCAATTTCTGTAGTTGATTCTTCAACAAGGGTTCCCTCAGTCACCTTATACTCAGGTAACTGATCTTGAACAAGTGCTTGACCTTCCTTGCCTTCCTCTTGAGTTCCTTTTACTTCTACTTGAGCTTCTGGTAGTTCAGGTTGCGTTAAAGATTGGCCTTCCTTACCTTCCTCTTGAGTTCCTTTAGACTCTACTGTAGCCTCTGGTAGTTCTGGCTGTACTAAAGATTGACCTTCCTTACCTTCCTCCTGAGTTCCTTTAGACTCTACTGTAGCCTCTGGTAGTTCTGGCTGTACTAAAGATTGACCTTCTTTACCTGCCTCTTGAGTTCCTTTAACTGCGACTGTAGCTTCTGGTAATGCAGGTTGAGTTAAAGATTGGCCTTCCTTACCAAATTCTTGAGTTCCTTTAGACTCTACTGTAGCTTCTGGCAATTCGGGTTGCGTTAAGGATTGGCCTTCCTTACCAGATTCTTGAGTTCCTTTAGACTCTACTGTAGCTTCTGGCAATTCGGGTTGCGTTAAGGAGTGACCTTCCTTACCTACCTCTTGAGTTCCTTTAGACTCTACTGTAGCCTCTGGTAGTTCCGGTTGCGTTAAAGATTGACCTTCCTTACCTACCTCTTGAGTTCCTTTAGACTCTACTGTAGCCTCTGGTAGTTCCGGTTGCGTTAAAGATTGACCTTCCTTACCTACCTCTTGGGTTCCTTTAGATTCTACTATAGCTTCTGGTAGTTCAGGTTGTGTTAAGGAGTGACCTTCCTTACCTACCTCTTGGGTTCCTTTAGATTCTACTATAGCTTCTGGTAGTTCAGGTTGTGTTAAGGATTGACCTTCCTTACCTACCTCTTGAGTTCCTTTAGCTACTTGGTGGCTCGGTTCAGTTTGTGGTACTGGAGTTGGGGCAGGTTGTACCTCTTTCTTAGTTCCAACCGCAATGACTTGCGATACAGGATTTTGAACCACTTGGTCTTCAATGACTTCTCTAACTTCTTGACCATTAACTATCGAAACTTTGGTTACAAGGCGACGCTGACCATTGACTCCAGCTGTGACGATACGAGTCTGTCCTTCTGCTAGATTCGCATCTGAACTTGTGACCGTTTCAAAAGGAATTTCTACCAAGCTCTCTTCCTGTTTAGCCTGAAACTTCTCAGAAACTGGTTTTTCTTCAACAGCAGGAGCAACTGAATTCTCTACTACAGGTTTTTCGATGACAGTCTCTGGAGTAACCGCAGCTCTTTCTTGAACAACTTCAGTTTTCTCATTTTCTTTTGAATTTTGCTTCTCTACTGGCAACTGAGGCTGTTCAGCTGAAGCTGGTCTTGATGGATGAAGATCTGCTTCCTTAAAGTATCCAATGTACTCATAACCATCAATGTGGATAATCCCTTCAGCCAAGCCTTCATGTGTAGAAGCTGAAATAGTTTGGTTATAAGAAAGTAATTCTTTATTTTCAAATGCAAATGTCCCATAAGGTACAAAGGTGCTAGCTCCTAAAGAACCAATCAAGAGAACACCTAGAACTTCTTTGCGACCTTTTTTAGACACTAAAAAGACTGCTAACGAGGCGGTTGCCAAGCCAAGGCCTGCTAGAGCTAGCTCCTTACTTCCTGTGTAAGGAAGTTGTTGACTGTTAGTTGCTTTCTTGCGATAAACTACATAAAGAATATCTTCATCTTGAAATTCTGTTGGAACCTCATGATGAATCAGGGCTTTTTCAGACTCGGTCAATTCCTGCTCCGCCAAATAACGGTAATGAACGCTATGAGCACCACCAACTTCATTGGCTTGAACTTTGTCTACTGAAAGGGGACTAGCACCAAAAAGGAAGGCCCCGATGGCTACAGGACCTACCCCAACAGTTAGCTTACGAATCGAATATTTTGTGATTTTTTCTAGTTGCTGTTTTGTTTTTCTCATTTTCACGACTTTCTAATAGAATCTTGTGGATAATGCGCACGCGCACCTCCAATTAATTTTGGACGACTAGCCAACGCCGTTACGTGGGCATGACCAATCTCTCTCAAAAGAGGACGAATCGGAACCTGAACATGCTTGACATGCATGCCAATAGCAGTGTCTCCGATATCCAATCCAGCATGGGCCTTGATAAATTCAACCTCAACTGGATCCTGCATAAACTTGAAGGCTGCCAATTGACCCGAACCTCCTGCATGAAGGGTAGGAAGGACACTGACCATTTCCAGACTAAACTGCTCTGCAACCTGACGTTCAACAACGAGAGCCCGATTGACATGTTCACAGCCTTGAACAGCTAGATGAATTCCTTTTTCCTCTAGGATATCTAGAATGGTCTTCACAATGATTTCGCCAATTTCTTGGCTGGATTCCTTACCAATCTGGCCACCTATCACCTCACTAGAAGAAAGGCCCAAAACAAAGATAGATCCTTGCTTCAAATTGGCCTTTTCTAATACATCTTTTACAATCTGGCTTGTTTCTCTTTGAATGTCTTTTTCCTTCATACTTGATACCTCTTTTGTCATTATCTATCATATCGTTTTTTCTTGTTTTTAGCAAGATAGACAACCTAGAAAGCTTGCTCAATTACGCATAAAACTCCCAGAATTGACCGGGAGTTAGCTAGTTTCTATTCTATTTATGTATATTTCAACCGTCGTTCCTTTGTCGGGTGTAGAATCAATCTTCATCTGGTAATGTTCTCCAAAATGAAGTTTGAGCCGTTGGTCAACATTTTGAAGACCGACTCCCCCACGTTTGAGTTGACTTTGACTACTATCTCCAGCATCTTGGAAGCCAACTCCATCATCCTCAATACGGATGACCAATCCTGAATCCTGTTTCTGGACAGAAAGTTTAATATGGCCCTGACCTTCCTTTTCCTTAATGCCATGGTAAAGAGCATTTTCTACAAGGGGTTGTAGGACCAGCTTAGGCAAGACTAGATTAGCAAAGGCAGGATTTTCCTCAATCTCGTATTCCAGTTTATCTCCATAGCGTTGTTTCTGGATAAAGAGATACTGGCGGACATGATTGATTTCATCAG
>ERZ1674045.460-NODE-460-length-11408-cov-2.436449_pt1 | contig 11408 bp, 8 predicted proteins | sample MGYA00581131_ERZ1674045 | MGnify/ENA primary metagenome ERZ1674045 (study PRJEB41354, sample SAMEA4873299) | human saliva metagenome | biome: human-associated habitat [ENVO:00009003]; feature: mouth environment [ENVO:08000002]; material: saliva material...
CCTTCGAAGAATACATAAGCGATCGTTATAGAGCTGAATATCCCTATCTGGGTGCCGTAATAGGGCGTAATGCAGGGCGCATCAAGTATGGGAAAGCCTATATAGACGGCAAAGAGGTACAAGTAAATTGCAATCTGGGCGAAAACCAAATACACGGAGGCGTTACAGGATTTGATAGTGTATTTTGGGAAGTAATAGCGCAAGAAAAAGGCGAGAATCCTTCTGTAACTCTGCAATATATTAGCAAAGATGGTGAAGAGGGCTACCCAGGGGAAGTAGTAGTACGTGTAACCTACGCTCTCACCGAAGACAATAAACTGCGTATAGACTACCAAGGCACTACCAATACCCCTACAATCTTAAACCTTACCCAGCATACATACTTCAACCTAAATGAAAATAACACTGATATTCTGGGCAATACGCTGCAAATAACTGCTGATAAATATGTACCTCTAGAAGAGGGCTTTTTCACCCCCACAGGCGAACGCCCCCCTGTAGCAGGTACTCCTTTAGACTACCGCAAGGGTCAAAAAGTATATGCTCATACCGACAACTCATTTGTGCGCGAAATAGATGCTGAAAAAATAATGGCTACCCTAACCAATAGCGAGGACAGCTTAACGATGACGGTACGCACTAATCACCCTGTGCTACACATCTACGCAGGCTATTACCTGCCCCCATTAGAGGTAGCCCATCGCAAAACTATAGGACAAAGCAGAGGTATCTGTTTTGAAGCACAAGGCTATGCCGATGCTACTAAACACCCTCATTTTGACAGTGTAATACTCAGACCTAAAGAAAAGTACGAATACTTTACTGAATTTCAGTTTCTAAGTAATGATTAGAAAAAGAATACCAATAACAAGTAACACAAAAAGTGAATGAAAAAGATTTATTTTATATTGTTTTTAGGGCTACTCTTATCGTGTACCCAAACTCATAAAAACACACCGTTACAACCTGTAAAAGTAATGGTACCTACTGAACTACAAGCCTATTACCAAGGAGTTGATTTCAACAAAACAGGAAAAGCCTTATATGATGAGTTGGCTACCCTTACTATCGCTAAGCACACAAACTTTTTAAGTTATAAAGACCGCCATAAATACCTATACAAAGCAGATGCTAGCAAAAAAAATCCTGAAAATATAGTATTGGTCTACACAGGGGAAGAGCGGTTTTGGCAAGAATATGAAGGAAATAAACGTTATTCACCAACTACGTTCAACACCGAGCATATTTACCCAAAATCAAAAATTGTTACTCAGGCGGTTACTGACCTACATCACTTAAGAGTGTGCGACAAAAGTGTAAATTCAAGACGAGGCAATCACCCTTTTACTGAAGGGAAAGGAGAGGCTAAACTGATAGGAAGTGCTTGGTACCCAGGTGATGAATGGAAAGGCGATGTCGCACGAATGGTTTTATACCTAAACTTGCGGTATAATGAAGAACTGAATAGTGATATTAGCACCGGTGGACTTGAAATGTTATTAAAATGGAATGATGAAGACCCTGTTTCAGACTTTGAACGTCAGCGCAATAATGTGATACAAGCAGCACAAGGCAATAGAAATCCATTTATTGACTTTCCTCAGTTAGTCCGCCCTGCTTACCAACACTGATATGGCTATGGAAAGCCCTGAACTAATACTAAAAAAATATTGGGGGTTTGATAGTTTTCGTCCACCACAAAAAACAGTTATTGAATCAGTTTTAAAAGGGAATGACACATTGGCACTAATGCCTACAGGAGGAGGAAAATCAATAACCTTTCAGGTACCTGCTATGCTTAAAGAAGGTATTTGCATAGTAGTATCGCCCCTAATAGCCCTGATGACCGACCAAGTAAACGCGCTGAAAAATAAGGGTATTAATGCTATTTCATTAGGCGGTAGTCTGCCTTATCGCGAGTTAGAACGCTTGTTAAACAAGGCCTTGTACTCAGGGTGCAAATTCTTATACCTATCACCCGAACGACTACAACAAGAAATAGTACAAAATTTCCTAAAGGTAATGAACATCAACCTTTTGGTTATCGATGAAGCACACTGCGTATCGCATTGGGGCAAAGATTTTCGTCCGGCTTATTTCAAATGCCAATGGCTAAAAGAGCAATTTCCTACAGTGCCCCTATTAGCCCTTACTGCATCAGCTACTCCTAAGGTACAACAAGATATTTTAAAGTTGTTATCCATTGAAAAGGCTACAATAGTAAGCACTTCATTGGCACGCTCCAATATTAGCTATAAAATATTCAAAGAAGACGACAAACACCATCTTTTGCTTCAGATACTGAAGAAAAACGAAGGCAGTGTTATCATATACACCCGAAGTAGAAATGGCACAGACTTTTTGGCGTCTTTACTCGTCTCACAAGGATTTACTGCTACCTTCTTTCACGGAGGATTGACTTCTGAAGAGAAAAACAAACAACTAAAACTGTGGTTAAACAATGAAGTACGTATAATGGTGGCCACTAATGCCTTTGGTATGGGGATTGATAAGCCAGATGTGCGAATGGTTATTCACTGGAATATCCCTCTGACCTTAGAAGATTACTTTCAGGAAGCAGGACGAGCAGGACGCGATGGCAAAGCGGCATCGGCTATAATGATTTACAACGAAACAGACATTGAGACTGCTGAAAAGCTAATGGGTGATTATCTGATAGATATTCCTTTCTTAAAATTGGTTTATGCTAAGCTCAATAGTTATTTCAAAATAGCGATAGGCGAAGGTACTAATGAAACTTATGGTTTTATGTTTCCTGACTTTTGTATGCTGTATGAACTCCCTACCCTAAAAACGTACAACGCTTTACAGGCATTAGATAGGTTTTCAGTAATTTCGCTTAGTCAGCAATTCAATAACAAAGTAAGTTTTCAGCTTACAGCCCCTATTCCAACCCTGATAGAGTATGACCACACCCATAGGCACTTGAGTGCGACTCTTTTTTATTTGGCACGTACTTATCCACTGATTTACAGTCAGCCAGTAGTTTTAGATACTGCTAAAATAACCGAATACACTGACTTGAATTACTATCAGCTCATTGATTATCTCGAGCAAATAGACCGAGATGGTATGGGGGTACTGAAAAACGAACAATCAGATGTACAAATAACCTTCAATCTGCCTAGAGATGACGACCGCACTATCAACAGTATCGGTAAAAACATCAAAGAATACAACCATACTAAATTAGCCCTACAGCAAGAAGTATATAGGTATTTAAACAACGAAAAAAAATGTCGAAGCCAGCAATTGCTTGAGTATTTCGGAGAGAAAACCACTCACCCTTGTGGTATTTGCTCTAACTGTATTGCTCACCATAAGCCTGAAAAAATAGATAAAAAACAAGTGAGAGAAGAACTATGGAAGCTACTGAAAAAAGCTCCTATTCATCCTTCAGATATACTTATAAAAATGCCTTATACTGAAGAGGTTATCAATCCTATTTTAGAGGAATGGCTAATAACAGAAAAAATAGAGTTTACTGTGCGCAATGAACTTTTTGTAAAATAAAATATTTCAGAAAAATCTTTTGTTATATCATTTTTTTTACTACCTTTGCGCAGATGTATAGATGAGGTAAAAAAAATTGGAATAATTTTTGCAATCAATAAAAGATTTATTTTAATACAAGAGGAGATTTATAAATTATGAACGACAACTTTTCACCAAGAGTCAAAAGGATATTTACATACAGCAAAGAGGAAGCAGTGCGGCTGGGGCAATCGAGCGTAGGCACTGAGCACTTTGTGTTGGCAATGATACAAGAAGGTGAAGGTAAAGCGATAGAAATACTGCAAAGTCTGCATACTGATATGGACAGACTACGGCAGCATATCCACACCCTCACTTCGGCAAGAGGGTTAAATCCTCCTAATTTTAATGCCATTCACTTCACAGTGCAGGCAGAAAGAGCTATGCAGGCTACCTACTTAGAAGCAAAGCGTTCTCAAACGGAAACTATAAATACAGGGCATTTATTATTGAGCATTTTGCGCAATGAGAATGACCCTACTACAAGGGTATTTAATAAGTTAGGGGTAACTTACGACAGTGTAAAAGCTAAGTTTCAACCTATACGTGAGGACAATTTTCAAATAAATGTTCCCACCCCTACAGCTACCACTACTTTTACTCCGCCTACAAACGAAGTAGAAGAGTACGAGCGTGACTATAGACTTCCTCACGAAGGACGCCCTTTCAGAAGTCCGCAAAACCCCAATGCTCCCTTAGGGCAACGCAAACTAACAGTACTCGACAATTTCGGAAAAGACCTAACCTTATTAGCTGAACAAGGCTTATTAGACCCCGTAGTAGGAAGAGAAAAAGAAATAGAACGGGTATCACAAATATTAGGAAGACGCAAGAAAAACAATCCTTTGCTAATAGGAGAACCTGGGGTAGGAAAGAGTGCTATAGCCGAAGGATTGGCATTGCGTATTGTGCAGCGAAAAGTGGCACGAGTATTGTATAACAAAAGAGTGGTTACCCTCGATCTAGCATCATTAGTAGCGGGCACTAAATACAGAGGACAGTTCGAAGAACGGCTAAAAGCCATAATGAACGAGCTAGAAAAAAACCGTGATATTATCTTATTTATTGATGAGATACATACCTTAGTGGGTGCTGGTAGCGGTACTGCTGGTAGCTTAGATGCCTCAAATATGTTTAAACCTGCCCTTGCACGTGGCGAAATTCAATGTATTGGCGCTACTACTCTTGATGAGTACCGTCAATCTATAGAGAAAGATGGAGCGTTGGAGCGCCGTTTTCAGAAGATACTAGTAGAACCTACTAATATAGACGAGACTATACAAATACTTAAAAATATAAAAGGAAAATATGAAGAACATCACAATGTAATATATAGTGATGAGGCTTTAGAGGCTTGTGTAAAGCTCACGAACCGTTATCTAACTGATAGATATTTACCCGACAAAGCGATTGATGCTCTTGACGAGGCAGGATCGAGAATACACATTACACAGCTCAAAATTCCAAAATACATATTGGAAGTAGAAGAACAATTAGAAAAAGCTACCAGAGCTAAAAATGATGCTGTGTCTCGCCAACAATTTGAAGAAGCAGCCCACCTACGCGATAACGAAAAACGAATAGAACATTCGTTACTTGAGTTAAACCGAAAATGGGATCAAGACTCTAAGCTACACCGCGATGTAATAACTGAAGAGCACATTGCTGATGTTGTTTCGATGATGAGTGGTATACCTGTGAGCCGTATTGCACAAACCGAGATGAACAAACTTGCTGAGCTTTCAGCCATTATGAAATCAAAAATCATCGGACAAGACGAAGCAGTAGAAAAGGTAGTTAAAGCGATTAAGCGCAACCGTACAGGACTGAAAGACCCTAATAAACCAATTGGGTCATTTATATTCTTAGGGCAAACAGGGGTAGGTAAAACCCAATTGGCTAAAGTATTGGCTAAAGAGTTATTTGACTCTGAAGATACAATGATTCGCATAGATATGAGCGAGTATATGGAAAAATTCTCAACTACACGCCTCATCGGAGCCCCTCCTGGTTATGTCGGCTATGAAGAGGGTGGACAGCTTACAGAAAAAGTGCGACGCAAGCCTTATTCAGTAGTACTCTTAGATGAGATTGAAAAGGCACATCCTGATGTATTCAATATGTTACTGCAAGTATTAGATGATGGTTTCTTGACCGACAGCTTAGGTAGAAAAATTGATTTTAGAAATACTATCATCATAATGACTTCTAACATTGGTGCGCGCCAAGTAAAAGAGTTTGGACAAGGAGTAGGCTTTGGCACTTCAGCCAGAATGGCCCAATCAGAAGCTAATGAGAAGTCAATAGTAGAGAATGCTCTCAAGAAAGTATTTGCACCTGAGTTCTTAAACCGTATTGATGATGTGATTACTTTTAATCCGCTTAGCAAAGAAAATATCTTTAAGATTATTGATATTGAGCTATCTAAGCTCTACTCACGCATCAAAGATTTAGGATATGAAGTACAATTAAGCGAAAAAGCTAAGAACTTTATAGCTGAAAAAGGGTATGATAAGCAGTACGGAGCACGACCTCTAAAACGTGCCATTCAAAAGTATGTAGAAGACCTTTTAGCAGAAGAAATCGTCTCTAACCACATACAACAAGGAGATAGTATCCACTTTGATTTAGATACAAAGGGAGAAGCTCTTATGATAAAACAAAAAGAAAAAGTATTCATTTAAACCTATGTAATTATGCACATTTTAAGACTTTTAAGCCTATTTATACTATTATTAAGTTTATCGTCTTTCACCGAAAGTACGAATATAAAAGAAAACATAGCAACTAAAGCAACTGCTACAGTAGCAACAACCTTAACAAACAAAGGAAATCCTAAGAAAAAAACTTACTCTCCTCCTAAAAAGAAGAACAGTAAGACTGTTGCTAGTAAAAAAAATAATAAAATAGCTCAAAAGCGCAAAGTAGCTGTACGGCATAATGCTAAAAGAAAAACTGTAGCTTCTGCTAAAAGAAGGAAAGCTATCAGAAAGACTATTGCTCCTACTCAATATGCTGAGAACACAACTAAAGCAGAAGATATACAAGATGATTTAGAAGATGAAGAACTTTTAGAAGATGAGGAAGAGGACGAAAGTATAGATATTGCACTCACATCCTTATCAGAAAGCAAAGCCGATACTCAACAACAAAAGATACTTTTAGATACTGCTTTTTCTTACTTAGGTACTCCCTATCGACATGGAGGTATTACGCGCAAAGGAATGGACTGCTCAGGCTTTGTAAGTACAGCTTTTAAATCTATAGAAATACCTCTTTCTCGTTCATCACAAGAGATGGCTACGCAAGGAAAGAAAATCAAGTTATCAAACGTACAAGTAGGCGATTTGCTTTTCTTTAAAACCTTAAGAAAAAATAGAATATCACACGTAGGGTTAGTTGTTGATGTTGATGGTGGAGAAGTTAAATTTATTCATGCTTCCTCTAAAAGAGGAGTCGTTATTTCTTCACTTAGTGATGCTTACTATAAGAAAGCTTTCCGTATTGCAAAACGAGTGATGTGAGATTTGTAAATCTTTTCATATTAACAATATTATTAGGAATAATAGGGGGTATCACTATTACTAACATAGTGTTACCCTCTTTTTTTATAGCTCTAAGCATCTGTTGCTCTACAATTGTAACCTTAGCTGTTCATCAGTTTCTATTTACTAAAAAATACTACTTCCGACACGGACTTATGTTGCATACCTTTCTTGCCTCGATAAGTATCGGTATATTTATAGTGGCTCTACATTCTCCTATTGCCAATAAACAACACTATACTCATATACTGTCTCCTAATCAATACTATTTATTACAAGGTCGTGTGATAGAGCAAACTGCTAAAACAGACTTTGGTACTACTTTTAAAATTAAAGTAATATCTGCAGACCATCAGAAAGTAAATGGTGAGATGCTTTGTTTTTTCCCTTCCAAAATTAGCACTGATATTATAAAAGCTATAGAGCCTAATAATGAATTAGTTTTCATAGCAAAGTGCAAACCTATAGCACCTCCTAAAAATCCTTATCAATTCGATTATAAGACATATATGGAGCGGAAAGGTATCTATTGGCGTGCTTACATACAATCTATAGGGCATATTAATCAAAATAGTAAGAGTAAAGAAATAAAAAGTCATATAGAATACTTACGCAACTATTTAGCTAATACTATAGATAAACATTTTAATAATGAAAGTGCCTCTGTGCTAAAAACGCTTCTATTAGGAAAACGTAATGATTTAGACGAAGAACTCTATCAAAACTATGTAGATGCTGGTGCAGTACATATCTTAGCGATTTCAGGCTTACACGTAGGCATTATAACTTCTATATTACTCTTCTTCTTACAAAAAATACCCAATACGCTCTTATCTTACCGACTTATCCGCTACTTAACTTTATCAATAGGTTTATGGGCTTTTGCCCTAATAGCAGGCAGCTCTCCCTCTGTATTACGAGCTACCTTGATGTTCAATCTTATTGGTTTATCTCTTCTTATTCGAGATAAAGGAGGGCGATTTGATTCGCTTATGCTCTCTATGCTTTTCTTATTGCTTATTAATCCTTCCTATCTATATGATGTAAGTTTTCAGCTTAGTTATGCTGCTGTATTCTCTATACTAACCTTCTACCCTATTGCTCTACGCTGGTGGTTCCCAGAAAATAAATATGTAAGATACCTATGGTCATTAGTAGCGGTAGGTTTTACAGCTCAAATAGTAGTTATACCTATCAGTTTATACTATTTTCATCAATTTTCTATCTTATTCTTTATTTCTAATCTAGTGGTAGTACCATTACTGCAACCTATTCTCATCCTTGGTATTCTATGTTTACTATTAGCCTCTACGGTAGGACTACCTAATATCATAATATTCATTACTGAAAAGCTAATATGGCTTATGAATACAGTGATACGACTTATAGCCGAACAAGAGTTCTTTATCATTCGCAACATACAGTTCAATACGCTTACATTGATTGTCTCTTTGTTAATTGTTATAAGCATTATCTGGTGGCGACACTACCTACACCAAAAAGCTGTAAAAGCTATCTTAATAAGTATCTTTATTTTGCAAGTAGTGCTATTTTATAATAAATATCAGCTATCTACTACCGAAGAAATGCTCATCTTTAGCAAATATAAAGAAAAAGTTATTGTTATTAGGCAGGGACAGCGACTAAAAGTCTTTCAAAACGATACGCTCTCACTAAGTCCTATATTGAAAAACTACATCAAACAGAAAGGCATTACTGATATTTCTTTACTAAAAATGCCTTACCTACTACACTTTAAAGAAAAAAACTACTTGCTTATGGATAGTCTGGGCATATACCCTACCTCTAAGCAAGTAGTTATTGATAGTGTTATCTTTGTGCAACAAACTCCTAAGATTAACTTAGATAGAATGAAGCAAGATTTATCGCTTCGTTATTAAAGAAAGTAAAATATACAGCAAAATAATAATAGGTACTGCTATCACTTTCAGTATAGCTATCAGCAATACACTAATAGCTAAAAATATATACTTCACAGCATTATTCTTAAATGAATAATCCTTAAATTTCAGTGCAAATAAAGGCAAATTAGCATTTAGCAGATAACTACTCATTATAGTTATTACTAATAATACCCAAGTACTATGCAATAAAGCTACCGTACCAGTACTTTGTATTACTGCTAATGAAATAATAAACAATGTATTCGCAGGTGTTGGAAGCCCTATAAAGCCTGTTGTCTGCCGTGTATCTATATTGAAGTTAGCTAAACGATAAGCCGAAGCTAATGTAATAAAAAAACCTATATAAGGCAAATATACTACCCAAGTATTAGTACCCTCCATCATATCACTCAGCCGTAGCATTTGATACATAGCTATACCAGGCACTACTCCTGAGGTTACCATATCTGCCAATGAGTCTAACTGCAGTCCTATTTCTGATTTTACCTTTAGTAAGCGAGCAAAAAAGCCATCAAAAAAATCAAAAAAGATTCCTAAGAGCACCCAGCCTCCAGCTACATATACATCCCCTTTTGCAGCATATATCACTGCTATACAGCCGCATAGCAGATTGCATAAAGTAATAATATTAGGAATATGTCTCTTCATCTGTTATTTGCAATCTGCGTCTAAATAATCGGGCAAGTAAGTTCTATCTTTTTTAGCATCGCAGTCAGGATAGGTTACGACACCATAAGGATCACGCTCTATTTCATCTATTGATTTTTTACCATCGTGGTCGTGGTCAGCACGGCGAGTAGCGATAAGGCGTACTGTGAAGATAAGAGGCGAATAAGCAGGTATATTCGATTGTGTATTACTAAAATACCCTAATCCAGAAGGAATAAAGAATATCCCTATTCCTCCGTCTGTAGGAGCATTTAGCGTTCCTTCAGCATTTATTGATAGCCCATTAGCTGCTGATGCTTTCAGGAGAGCTACCCCTTCTCTAAAACCTTTAATAGTACCTGCAGGTCGTTGTGTGACAATATTACCAATCAAGTCCATCCAATAAGAAAGTGACTGAGTTTCAGTCTTGTCAAATACACTGAGGTCAAGTAGCTGACCTTTGTAGTTCACATATACCGAATCGGCTATAGTAGTAGTCGTACCAACGCCTTCCTGTAGTATCATATAATAAAGTGTATGGCGCACTCTTTGGCTATTAGCATCATATACATCTAACTCCAAACGTTTTAAGTTGCTATTATTAAAAATAGCATCTGCTGTATTGCTGGTAGTTGTAAAAACTACTGTTTCCGAAATGGTCGCAGTAGGCGAAAAAGTATAGTTATGGGTCTTAAGGAACTTCTCTATTGCTGCATTGTTTTCATTTCTCACTTCGGTTACATCACGCGGAGGAGTGGCAGTTTTACTATCATTTTTCTTACAAGATACGGCAAAGAGTAGCCCTATCACACTGATACTGAATATAATTTTGTTTATCATATAAAAATATTGTCTTAATTTGAGGGCGCAAGATACAAAATTATTTCTTACTTTTGCGCCTATTATGATTTTAAATTTTCTATAAATATGCGAATTGATAAATATCTATGGTGCGTTCGTTATTACAAAACGCGTAATATCGCCACCGAAGCCTGCAAAAAAGGACATATCCGAATCAATGGTAAAACGGTAAAACCTTCAAGAGAAGTTTATAAAAACGACTCTATCACAGTGCGTAAAAACCAAATCAACTACCAATTAGAGGTACTCGATATACCCGAAAGCCGCGTAGGAGCTAAGTTAGTAAATCTCTACCGACAAGATAATACGCCTCCTGAAGCTTTTGAGCAAGCGGAACTACAGCAACTGGCTCAAGATTACTATCGCGAGAAAGGAGAGGGTCGTCCTACCAAAAAAGATAGACGTGCTATTGACAACCTTCTAAACGACTTTCAAGAAGACATCGATGACGAATTGCTATGAGCCTTGCGGCTTATAGCAATTTTGGATATTTATGCGGATTCGCTTCGTGCATTATACTGTATATCTTCTCAATAATACTATCAGCATTAGGCTTAGAAAAATAATCACCATCAGTAGCATACGCAGGACGGTGATTGCCAGCTGCTAAGGTTTGCGGTGCACTATCTAAGTACTGATAAGCGTTTTGTTCTTCTACTATCTTCTGCAAAATGTATGCCGAAGTAGCCCCTGGCATATCTTCATCTACTACCAATAATCTATTGGTCTTCTGTATACTCTTCACTATGTCGTGTCGCAAGTCAAAAGGTGCTAACGACTGTACATCTATAATTTCTATCTCTATACCAAGTGCCGATAACTCATCTGCTACCTCTGTTACGATGCGTAGGGTCGAGCCATACGATACTACAGT
>ERZ1674045.461-NODE-461-length-11376-cov-2.184613_pt1 | contig 11376 bp, 7 predicted proteins | sample MGYA00581131_ERZ1674045 | MGnify/ENA primary metagenome ERZ1674045 (study PRJEB41354, sample SAMEA4873299) | human saliva metagenome | biome: human-associated habitat [ENVO:00009003]; feature: mouth environment [ENVO:08000002]; material: saliva material...
CTTTTTTAGCTTGTATTTCTTGTTCCAACATCTGTGAGTACAGAGTGTATCCAACTGAATCAATAAATCCATGCTGTCTTCCTCCTAATACATCGCCAGCACCACGAATTGATAAATCTTGCATAGCAATCTTAAATCCACTTCCCAAAGTAGTGAAGTTTTTTATAGCTGAGAGTCTTTTTTCTGAATTCTCAGTTAGTGATTTAAATGGTTTATACATTAAATAAGCATATGCTTCTCGACTACTACGACCTACACGACCTCTTAGTTGATAAAGCTGACTAAGGCCAAATTTATCTGCATCCTCAACAATAAGTGTATTAACATTAGATATATCTATTCCTGTTTCTATAATTGTTGTTGTTATCAACATATCATATTTTCTATCAATAACATCAGTCATGATATTTTCAAGTTCACGTTGTGTCATTCTCCCATGTGCGTAGGCAATATTTACATCCGGTAAAAGTTTTTTTAGTTCTAAATACTTTTCATCTATACTTTCAACTTTATTATACACATAGAATACTTGTCCACCACGTGATACTTCATTCATAACCGCTTCTTTTATTACCATATTATTTTGTGAAGTCACAAATGTTTGAATAGGCTGACGCTCTTTTGGTGGTGTTTCTATTACCGATAAATCTCTAATTCCTATTAAACTCATATGTAATGTTCTTGGAATTGGTGTTGCACTCAGTGTTAAGACATCTACTGTATTTTTTAGATGTTTAATTTTTTCCTTATGTTTAACACCAAAACGCTGTTCCTCATCAATTATTAGTAAACCTAAATCATTGTACACAAACTTATCATTTAAAAGTTTATGAGTTCCAATCATAATATCGATTTTACCTTCTTTTAGTCGCTTGCATATATTGGTAATATCCTTAGCTGTATTAAATCTACTAACGACCTCTATGTTAATAGGGAAATTTTCAAAACGATTAACAAAATTATCATAATGTTGCTCAGCTAAAAGAGTAGTTGGTACAAGCACAGCAACTTGCTTACCATCCATAACTGCTTTAAAGGCAACACGCATAGCCACTTCCGTTTTACCAAAACCTACATCACCACATAATAAACGATCCATCGGACGCTCTTTTTCCATATCTCGTTTAATCTCTTCTGTAGCTTTCAATTGATCATCTGTTGGGATAAATGGAAAGTCCGCTTCAAATTCATACTGCATACTTCCATCTTGACTATATGCATATCCTGAACTAAGTTCTCTTTTTATATATAACTTAATTAAATCTTCTGAAATATCTTCAATTTCTCGGCGAACTTTATTTTTAACCTGTTGCCATTTTTTAGTACCTAGCTTATTTAAAGCAGGTTTTCTGTTATCTGTAGAGGCTGTATATTTCTGTATATAGTTCATATTATTTATATCTACATAAATAATATCTCCACCGTCATAAACTATTTTTAAAAAGTCTTTATATACTCCGCCTACTTCTACATTTTCAATACCTTCATATAAACCAATACCATGGCTAACGTGAACAATATAGTCACCTACATTTAATTCCTGATAATTTCTTATTTTTTCAGAGTTAGTATATTTAAAATTTAAACGACGTTTTTTTCTCTCTTCTTTTGTAAATAGTTCTCTAGGAGTTAATAAAAATATTTTATTTTTTTTATCTTCAAAACCTTTTAAACGGAACTTGTTGATATCAATAAATATTTTTCCTTCTTTTATACCATAGTAAATATCATCATAAAAATAATTATCAAACAGTATTTTTTCTACATAATCTTTTTGTTTTTGAGTATTTAAAGAAATAAGCACCTTATAATTTTCATTTAATTTTTCTCTTATTTCTTTTGCTAAAAACTCTTCACTAGAATAATATGCTAAATCTCTAATATCAAGATTATAGTTTTTCTCAATTATTTTCTCATTTAATTTTAACGTTGATAAATAGTACTTAACTGTATTTATATTTTGAAGTTTTTCAAAAGCGTGGCTATCAATTACTTCTTGGAATATATAATTTCTATTAATTTCCTGCAAATTAGTTAAGAAATATTCTCGAAGCCCTTCTATTTTTTCCAATATTTTATGATAATTATCAAAGAAAATAATTGTATTCTCATCAAGATAATCAATTATACTAAATGGTGTTTTATATATTAAATTAGAAAAACTCTCTAGACTACTAAAGTCACCTGTAGCATGATATAATTCAATCTTTTCCTTTAGATACTGATTAATATCTTGATAATTTTCTAATTCTTTCAGTTTTTTATCATTAATCTTTTCTTGTAATTTTCCTACAACTACATCTTTTTCTTCACTTGTTAAGAAAAAGTCACTTGTAGGATATATTTCTATCTTATCTACTTTTTTTAATGACTTCTGTGTACTTTCATCAAATAGTCTTATACTGTCAAGCTCATCATCAAAGAAATCTAACCTTACAGGTTTTTCACTTAACGGGCTGAAAATATCAACAATACTTCCTCGTTTAGAAAACTCACCTACTACATCAACACTTTCAACCTTTTTATATCCCATATTTACAAGTTTCTTTTGTAAATTATTAAAACTAATTTCCGTATCTAAATTAATCTCAAAACTATTATCTTTAAAGTCTTTAGGATTTTTTACAGTTCTATAAATAGCTTCAATTGGAATAATTATAATACTAGGTGTTTTAGTTACAATATTTTCTAAAACTTTTATTGAATTTTGCATTAAATCATTACTTTTTGTAGTATATCGTTTTAATATATCTATTTCAGGATATATATATGTCTCTTCTTCAAATTCGCATATAATAGAAAATAATTCTTCTGCTTCAGCCTTATTTTGTGTGAATACTGTAGTGATTTTATTATTTTTTTTAAATTCATTATAGATTTCTAAAGCACGTGTAGTAATATTTTGCCCAAAAACTCCTATATTATTTAATTTTTTATCAAAATTTAAATCAACTATATTTAATAGAGTTTCTTTTAACATGATACCTCCTCTTTCCAACGACAAATAGCAGGAACAAACCTCTACTAAGATAGTATTAGTTTACTCGCTGCATTGTTTTTATTAATTATATTTATTCATTAATTCCACGAAGTTCATTTTTGAGAAGTCTTCGATACAATTAATACTCTTTGAGTATATTTTTTCAATTTCAACCATTTCATCTTTCGAAAAGCGACCAAGTACATAGTCAACCACTTTCATCGGTGGTGTTGGTCTATCTATTCCAATTTTTAAACGATTGAATTTTTCTGTTCCAAGATGACTAATTATACTCTTAATACCATTATGGCCTCCACTGCTTCCTTTTGCTTTTAATTTGAAGTTGGCAGTTTTTGTATCTAAATCATCATATATAACTAAAATATCTTCAATATCAATTTCAAAATAATCGTAAAACTTTCTTAATGCTTCACCAGATAGGTTCATATATGTAGTTGGTTTAACTAATATATATTTTTCTCCATTATAGTGTGTCATAGCATACTCAGCATTAAACTTATTTTTATCAAAACTTACACCCCATGATTTTGCTAATTCATCAAGAATCATAAAACCTATGTTGTGTCTAGTATTCTCATATTGCTTACCGGGATTACCTAACCCTACTATTAGTTTCATTTAATTCCTCTTTTCCTTTACTATCGAATATAAACAGAAGGCAACGACCTCGCTGCCTTCTTATATAATATATTAATTTAAAGTATTACTCAAATAGAACACTTACTGGCTCATTGTGGTGAATTCTATAGATAGCTTTAGCTATTAGATCTCCTACGCATAACGGAACCATTTTGTCTAATTTTTTCTCCTCTGGGATATAAATAGTATTAGCGTAAACTAATTCTTTAATTGGAGAATTTTCAATTCTTTCTAATGCTTGTCCACTTAATACCGCATGCGAACAACTTGCATAAACTTCTTTTGCTCCTCTATCTTTAAGAGCTTTTGCTCCAAGAGTTATTGTTCCTGCTGTGTCGATTATGTCGTCGATAAGAATACAAGTTTTCCCTTCAATGTTACCAACAATATTCATTACTTCGGCTACATTTGGTTTTGGTCTTCTCTTATCGATAATAGCGATTGGCGTATTTAACGCATCTGCTAATTTTCTCGCACGTGTAACACCACCATGGTCTGGTGAAACAACTACTACATCTTCCATATCAGGAATTTTCTTTTTAAAGTAGTTGGCAATAATAGGTGCTGCCATTAAATGATCTACTGGTATATCAAAGAATCCTTGAATTTGAAGTGCGTGAAGATCAAGTGCAATTATTCTATCTGCACCTGCAACTTGTAATAAGTTAGCAATTAATTTAGCAGTAATTGGCTCACGGCTTCTTGCTTTTCTATCTTGACGAGCATATCCATAGTAAGGGATAACTACGTTAATTGTATCTACAGATGCACGTCTTAATGCATCAATCATAATTAATAAAGTCATTAAATTATCATTAACTGGATCACTAGTTGATTGAATTATGAAAACTTCGCATCCACGAACACTTTCCTCTATATTGATAGAAACTTCGCCATCACTGAACTTTTTAACACTACATTTGCTAAGTTCTACACCTAATGATTTTGCTACTTCTTGAGCTAACGGGATATTAGCATTTAATGAAAACAGCTTTAATGGTTTATCTACAAGCATATTAAATTTTCTCCTTAAAATTTGGTTCGATAGTAATACATGTGTATTCTGTTAATTATTATAGCATAAAACGTTGTAAATATCTACTATGTATACTAAAGTGTCAATAAATATATAAAAATTTTTTTTTATTTTTTATACAATCTAACTATATTAAAAATTTATCTTTTATTTTGTTTTATTTTTATATCTATGATAATATAGACAAAATGAGAATTATCAAATCAAACTTTACTTATTCTCTAAATAGAAATTTAAGGAGTGGATATTATGGACAAAATTTTTGAACTTATTAAAAAAGAAAAACTTAGACAAGATACAAATATAGAGCTTATTGCAAGTGAAAACTTCGTTTCAGAAGATATATTAAAAGCTTCTGGTAGTATCTTAACAAATAAATACGCTGAAGGATATCCTGGAAAAAGATATTATGATGGTTGTGAAGTAATTGATGAAATAGAAAGTATTGCCATCGATAGATTAAAAAAGCTATTTGATGCAAAATTCGTCAACGTTCAAGCGCACTCTGGTTCTAGTGCAAATATCGCTGTTTACATGGCACTACTTACACCTGGTGACACTGTATTAGGTATGAGTATGGATGCCGGCGGGCACTTGACACATGGAAGTAAAGTTAACTTCTCTGGAAAACTTTTTAACGCTGTTTCATACGGTGTAACAAAAGATACGCACACTATAGACTATAATGAAGTCTTACGACTTGCAAGAGAATATAAACCTAAAATGATTATAGCAGGAGCTAGTGCATATTCTAGAATTATTGATTTTACTAAATTTAGAGAAATTGCAGATGAAGTTGGTGCATATCTAATGGTTGATATGGCTCATATTGCTGGATTAGTTGCTGCAGGATATCATCCAAATCCCCTACCTTATGCTGATGTAGTAACATCAACAACCCACAAAACTCTAAGAGGACCGCGTGGAGGTATTATCCTAACTAACAATGAGATAATCGCTACTAAGATAAATAAAATGATTTTCCCCGGTGCTCAAGGTGGCCCACTAGAACATATTGTGGCTGCAAAAGCTATTTGTTTTGGTGAAGCTCTAAAACCTGAATTTAAAATTTACCAAGAGCAAGTATTAAAAAATATGCAAGCTATGGTAAAAACATTTAAAGAAAATAATATTCCTGTAATTAGTAATGGAACGGATAATCATCTATGCCTTATTGATACTTATACTACATATAATGTTACTGGACATGACGCCAGTAACATACTAAGTAAAGCGCAAATTACATGTAATAAAAACGGAATTCCTTTTGACACTTTACCTCCAATGAAAACTAGTGGTCTTCGACTTGGTGCTGCTGCCATGACTACTAAAGGATATATTGAAGAAGATTTTGTAGAAATTACAAATATTATTTGCGATTTACTAAAACAAGGTGAAGAATACTTGCCTACTGCAAAATCACGTGTTAATACATTAGTTTCTAAAAATAGAAAAGAGTTTAGATAATATTTTTTTAAAAAGCAATAAAGTTAATTTTGTTTTCTTTATTGCTTTTTCGCTATTACAGAAAATCTCTAAAAATTTAATTTACTTTTCTGCTTATCGTCACAGTGTAATAGTTCTATAGAAATACTTTCTTCTCCTTTTATATTTCAATTAAATATAGTATAATATGAATAAATAATTTTAATTTAAAGAATTGAGGTATATCAATGACTGAGAAAAAAATGAATGTAGAAAGCTTTAACTTAGATCATACAAAAGTTGTTGCACCATATATTAGATTAGTTGGTGTATATTCAGGAGAAAATGGGGATAAAATTTATAAATACGATATTAGATTTTGTCAACCTAATAAAGAGCATTTAGAAATGCCTAGTCTCCACTCACTAGAGCACCTAATTGCTGAACTTATCAGAAATCACCTTGATAATGTTCTTGACTTTGGTCCAATGGGATGTCAAACAGGATTCTATTTATCTGTAATTAACAATGATAGCTATGAAAGTGTTGAAGAAGCTCTTGCAAAAACTCTAGAAGATGTTTTAGTTGCAAAAGAAGTTCCAGCATGTAATGAAGTTCAATGTGGATGGGCAGCTTCTCACTCATTAGAAGGAGCACAAAAAGAAGCTAAAAAATTCCTTGATAAACGCAGTGAATGGAAGAATGTATTTAGTAAATAATATAAAAATAACACCTTGTTCATATATACTAGGTGTTATTTTTAACTTTATAAACTTCTCCGTACTATCAGAGGTTTTATTTTCATATTTACATAAATTATTTCTTTTTTTGAAAATAGAAATTTTATAATTTCTTTATGTAAGGTAATCTCTTAACTCCCTTACAATACGCCCTCTTCAATAGTTATATTTTCTTCATAAAACTTACTATATCTTATAGTAAATCTCCATATCCTCTTCTAATTAATATTGTTGCTAGAACATCTGATAATTTATTGCTATCACTAACTTTTGTTTCAGCTAATTCAGATCTTTTAACACGTTTTTTATATCTTTTTTTTCTTCTTTCTTCAGCTTGTTTCGCTTTTTCATCTTGAACATTTGCTTGTTCTGTTTTTTTATCGTCCACAGGTTTTGTTGATCCTTCGTGTGAATTTTGTTGATCTTGCTTGTTTCCTTCAACTGGTTTAGTTGTTTCTTCTTTTACAGTAGAGCTTGTTTCGTTATCAGCTGGAACAGTAGCTACTTTATCTACTAAAACTAATCTACTATCAATTAAATTAATTCCAAGATTAGCTAATTTATTAGTAACTTCATTTACTGTATTTTGGAACGCTAATTTATTTTCTAACAAGCTATTTGCTTCATTTAGAACTTTTAAGATTTCTTCTTTATTTTGTGTATAAGATTTAACTGAAGCCTCATTTTTTCCATTTAAATCTACTGATACATTAACTAATTTTGTTGCTGCGTTCACTACAGATGTTAACTGTAATTTATTTGCTTCATTTACTAAAATAGGTACAGTTATATTATTTGTAGTATTATCATCTAAATATAAAACTTTAACTACTGCTTGTTTTGAACCTAATCCAGATAATAAGTCATCTTTTGATAAAATTGATAATTTAACGTTAACTGGAAGTTTTGAAGTATCAATACGTTTTAAAATTTCGCTATCAGTGACACTATTTCCAAACATTACTGATAGTGGTTTATTATCAACCAATGTAGGTAAGAATGTTGCACTTAGAGTCCCTTTCTCTGCTGATACTAGTTTTAGCTTTTTCTGTAATTGATCTATATAACCAACTCCACTCATCCCTTGACGTTTCCCGAAGTTAAAGTCTTTGTGATTATCCATTCGTTTCTCAAAGTAAGAACTATTTGCGTGTGCTCCAAAGCTATTTCCAATATTTATATTATGCTTAGTTTGTAAAAATTTAGGAACTACATTATCGTTATTAGTAACGTAGTTTGTTATTTCATGATTTAATGTCATTTTATCAGTTAAATCACTAGCTTTCCCCATCTTACCTCCACCGAAGAAATTAAATAATCCAGTGTAGATTCTTGGTGCATTAAACGTGTAGCTTCCTCTATATGCTTCAAAATTCTTTTGTCTTGCTTCAGCAGTTGCACGTAAAGTCAGATATCCACCTAGTGAATGTCCAGTAATATATAGATTAGTTATACTTTTATCGTTTCTTAATGAATTTAATAAGTCTAATGTTGCAATACTTTCGTTTGATTCATTTCCTAATACTAATGCGGCATCAGCTTTTAAGTCACCCGCTTGTGCTACGTTAGTACCTGCGATAGCTAAAACTTGAATTTTTTCTCCATTTAAAAATGGAAGATTATTTTTTGTTTCGAATAATGCAGCATCTAATCCATTATCTTGGTGATATGTTTTCTTAAGAGACCAGAATGGAGCTAATTCATTATTCATCATTTTATGAAGATTAGATTTTAATGCTCCTTCCGGAAGATCTTTTGTTAGTATATTTTCTATATTATTATCTTTTTCATAAACTAAGCTCATAAACATTGCCATATCACGTGCTGATACATTCCAAAGTAGTTTATCTTTATCTTCATTATCTGCGATACCATCTCCATCAGTATCAGCAAGTTTTGGGTGAACATTATATCCTAAATATGTTCTTCCATCTTTTTTATAAATATATAATTCATCTTTATTTAAAATACCATCTCCATCATCATCTGCATCTGGATTTAATACAGCATTTTTATAAAGTAAATTATCATACTTTCCACCTTCTAAACCAATATATCCTTTAGAAATCGCTTCTGCATATTCAGGTGTTAATTTAGAAATAATTTGAACACCTTTTTCAACATTTTCAGCTTCTACTTCTACTTTATTTGTAGCTTGTTTTGCATTTTCTTCTTTATTTTTCTTAATGATATTAGTTAGTAAGTCTTTAATATTACTACTATCAGTAGTACGTTTATCTAGTACATTCTGTCCAGATGCTGTTGTACTTTCTTTTTTATTAGATTCCACTTCTTTGTTTGATGGAGTCTCTTTTTGAATTGCTTCTACTTTATTATTAGTACTAGCTGGTTGTACTGCTTCTACTTTTTTCTCTACTGTATTATTAGAATTTGTATTTAAATTTTTTCCGTTAGTATTTTGTTGTTTATTTGCTTCTACTTTATTTGTAGGAACTTCAGCAGTCGCTGGCTGAGCATTGTTTACTGTAGTAGCTACTTCTGTTTTGTTTTCTTCTACTTTATCGCTAGCTTGTGCATTAGATCCTAAGAAAAGTATAGAACCGATTGCTACAGAGGCAATTCCTACTGTAAATTTTTTAATTGAGTATTTCATAATTCTATCTTTTTTGAACATATATCTCTCCTTGATTTTTACCTTCTATATTTTATTCAATTTCAACAAATAGTTATTTTCAAATATTATATTTTTACATATTTATAAATAACTTTTCTTATTATACATAAATACACAATATTTTACAAACTAAGTTTTAAAATATATTTGTATTATAAAGAAGAAGATGATATATTTTTTCCAAAAAAACTTTTATTCAATATATATAAACTACTTTATTTATCCCTGATAAACTATAAATTTACCTAAAACTTAATTTTAACTTGATTTTTAGTATATTAAAATTCTAAAATAATTCTCTCCTAATGGATTTATAAAAACTCTCTAATTTTTTTGAAAAAATTTAAAAAAGCAGATTGAAATTTTCAATCTGCCTTTTATTATTTAGTCGCTAAGCTACGAATTGCGTTTCTATCTAATTCGATTTCTACTTTTGGTGCTATTCTTACTTTTACAGTTACAGTTCCTACTTCTACGATATCACCATAAATCCCTGCAAAAGTTACTATTCTATCTCCTTCTTTCAAAGAGTCTTGAAGAAGTTTTAATTCTTTATTTCTTTTAGATTGTGGTCTAATAATCATGAAGTACATGAATCCAAAAAGAAATACTATCATTAATATATTAATGTATTGTGCTTGCATATTCTACCTCCTATAATTCTATAATATTAATTCTACTATATACTAGCTAAAAAATAAACCGTTTTAAATAATTTATTAGAAATTTTTAGGATTTTCTTTGTTTAATCCATATTTTTCAAAAAATTCTTCTTTATAGTCTAATAGTCTATCTTCCATTATTGCTTGTCGAATATTTTTCATCATATCAATTAAGAAATGAATATTATGAGTAGTTGCTAAACGAGCTCCAAAGACTTCATCAGCTTTAAATAGATGACGAAGATATGCTCTTGTATAGTTTTTACAGCAATAACAAGAACATTCTGGGTCTAATGGTCCAAAGTCTTCTGCGTATTTAGCATTTTTAATTACAACACGTCCTTCTGATGTCATACATGTTCCGTTACGTGCTATACGAGTAGGTAATACACAGTCAAACATATCAATACCTCTTAATACCCCTTCGAATAAGGCATCCGGTGAACCTACTCCCATTAAATATCTAGCTTTGTTTGCTGGTAGTAATGGCGTTACATGCTCTAAAACTCTGTACATCTCATGTTTCGGTTCTCCAACGGATAACCCACCTATAGCGTAACCTGGAAAGTCCATACTTACTATATCTTTAGCACTTTGTTCACGTAAATCATTGTATCCTGCTCCTTGAACTATTCCAAAAATACTTTGTGTTTTTGGATTTTTATGAGCCTCTAAACATCTTTCAGCCCAACGACTAGTTCTTTCTACAGATTGACGAATATATTTATAATCATGGTTAAAATCAGGACACTCATCGAATGCCATCATAATATCTGAACCTAATGAATTTTGAATGTGCATTGCTTTTTCTGGTGATAAAAATAATTTTTCTCCTGAAAGATGGTTTTTAAAATGCACACCCTCTTCTTCAATTTTTCTAAAATCACTTAAAGAGAATACTTGGAATCCTCCCGAATCAGTTAGGATGCTTCCATTCCAATTCATAAATTTGTGCAATCCACCAGCTTTTTCTACTATTTTTTCTCCCGGACGTAACCATAAATGGTAAGTGTTTGATAAGATTATATCTGCCCCCATAGCTTTTACTTCTTCTGGTGACATTGTCTTAACAGTGGCTTGAGTTCCAACAGGCATAAATACTGGTGTCTCAAAACTACCATGCGGCGTATGAACAATTCCTAATCTTGCACCAGATTGCTTACAAGTTTTTATATGTTCATACCATACTGCATTTTCTTTTACATCTCTCATATAAATATTTCCTTTCTTAAACTAAA
>ERZ1674045.465-NODE-465-length-11282-cov-2.062082_pt1 | contig 11282 bp, 12 predicted proteins | sample MGYA00581131_ERZ1674045 | MGnify/ENA primary metagenome ERZ1674045 (study PRJEB41354, sample SAMEA4873299) | human saliva metagenome | biome: human-associated habitat [ENVO:00009003]; feature: mouth environment [ENVO:08000002]; material: saliva material...
TTTTTGAAGTGTCGACTTTTAAGATTATTTTTTTTGCATTATCTTCAGCTTTTGTTATGAAATTTGTACTAAAAATCGAAAAAACTAAACAAAATGCTAAAAATCCAGAAAATATTTTTTTCATTTTCAATCCTCCTATAAATAAATTTATAAAGTATTTTTATATTTAATAAAAAATAAAAGAACAAAAATACAATTTTATTATAAACTATTAATATTTCTTATGGTAATATAATAAAATATTAAAATTTCTTATAAGTTTATTTTTAAAAAATAAAAAAAGTGATGTGATATGGTAATAAAACATTTTTGTTTAATATTTTAAAATTTTTATAAAAAATTTTAAATTTTTGTATAAAAACTATTGATAAATGATTTATTTGTGATATAATATGTAGTGTTTAGTATATAGATATTATTTGTTTAATATAATGTTATATTGGGAGAAAGAAAAAAATGGATATAGGAGAAAAAATAAAAAATTTAAGAACCATTTTAGGACTTACTCAAGAAGAGCTTGCTGATAGAGCAGAACTTACAAAAGGTTTTATTTCTCAGCTAGAGAGGGGACTTACATCTCCATCGATTAGTTCTTTGGAGGATGTTTTAGAGGCTCTTGGAACAAATATTTCAGATTTTTTTAAAGAAGAGAAAGAAGAGAGATTTGTTTTTAAAAAAATTGATGCATTTGAAACGATTTTTGAAAATGGAAATAGTAAATTAGAGTGGATAGTTCCAAATGCACAGAAGAATTCAATGGAACCAATAATTGTAACTTTAAATGAGAATAAAAGCTACTCAAGAACTTATGAACCATTTGAAGGAGAAGAATTTGGTTATGTGTTAAAAGGTAAAGTAGAACTTCATCTTGGAACAAATACATATGTTTTAAATGAAGGAGAGTGCTTTTATACAAGTGGTCAATTTGAAAGAAGTATAATTAATTTATCTAAAAAAGAATCAAAAGTTTTGTGGATTACAAATCCACCAAGTTTTTAGGAGGAATATATGAGCAATCATGCTGTTGAGTTAGTTAATGTAAATAAAAAATTTGGAGATAATGTTGTTCTAGATGATATAAATCTATATATTAGAGATAAGGAGTTTTTAACACTTTTAGGTCCATCTGGTTGTGGGAAAACAACTACTTTAAGACTTATTGGAGGATTTGAAACTCCTACAAGCGGAAAAATTTTATTTGAAGGAAAAGATATTTCAAATGTTCCAGCATATGAAAGAAATATAAATACAGTTTTTCAAAAGTATGCACTTTTTCCAAATATGAATGTTTATGAGAATATTGCATTTGGACTAAGAATAAAGAAAATGTCTGAAAGTGTAATCAATGAAAAAGTTAAAGAAATGTTAAGACTTGTTAACTTAAAAGGATTTGAAAAAAGATCAATTTTATCTTTAAGTGGTGGACAACAACAAAGAATTGCTATAGCTAGAGCTTTAGTAAATGAGCCAAAGGTTCTACTTTTAGATGAGCCACTAGGAGCTTTGGATTTACAACTTAGAAAAGACATGCAAGTTGAACTTAAAAATATTCAAAAAAGAGTAGGTATCACTTTTGTATATGTAACTCATGATCAAGAAGAAGCTCTTACAATGAGTGATACAATTGTAGTTATGAATGATGGAAAGATTCAACAAATTGGAACACCTATTGATATTTATAACGAACCTAAAAATGCTTTTATTGCATCATTTATTGGTGAAAGTAATATTTTAGATGGTATTATGAATGAAGATTTTCTTGTAAGTTTTTCAAGTAGAAAATTCAAATGTGTGGATAAAGGATTCGCACTTAATGAAGAAATTGATGTAGTAATTCGTCCAGAGGATTTAGAGCTTGTTGATGAAGAAGATGGTATGTTAGTTGGTATAGTAAAATCTGAAATTTTTAAGGGTGTTCATTATGAATTACTTGTTAAAGTAGGAGATTTTGATTATATGGTACACTCTACAATTACAAAACCAATTGGTTCAAAAGTTGGACTAAAAGTAACACCAGATAATATTCATATTATGAAAAAAGGAGCAAAAGAAGTATAGATGAAATTTAAGAGGTTTGCATATCCATATGTTGTATGGTTAGTTATTTTTATCGTTGTTCCTCTAATTTTCATAGCAAAATATTCTATTGACTATGGTGGAGAAAATTTTACTTTCTCTATGGAACATTATCAAAGATTTTTCAATCCTATTTATATGAAAGTTTTGTTTAGATCTTTAAAAATGGCAGTATTTTCTACTATTTTATGCTTAGTGATTGGATATCCTTTCTCGTATTTTATTACAAAATTTAAGCTTAAAACTAGAAATATGATGATTTTATTAGTTGTTATTCCGATGTGGATGAACTTTTTACTTAGAACTTATTCATGGATAAGTATTTTAAGTAAAAATGGACTTTTAAATTCTATTTTGAATTTCTTTGGTTTACCTTCTGTAAATCTTATGTATTCAAATACGTCTATTTTAATAGGGATGGTATATAACTTTTTGCCGTTTATGATTTTACCTATTTATACAACATTGATTAAGATTGATAAAGAATATATTGAAGCATCTCATGATTTAGGTGCAAATAGAATTAAAACATTTACTAGATTAGTATTTCCTATGAGTTTACCTGGAGTTATAACTGGTATTACAATGGTGTTTATCCCTGCTATATCAACATTTGAAATATCTGCTCTTTTAGGTGGAAATAAAGAAAATTTAATCGGAAATATAATAGAACAACAATTTAGAGTAACTGGAAATTGGAATTTTGGATCTTCTATGAGCATGGTACTTTTAGTTATGATTCTTATTTCACTTTTTGTTATGAATAAATTTGATCCTGAATATTCAAAAGAGGTGGAAAATGGAAAATAAGCTTAGAAAATTATATATTTCACTTGTGTTTATATTTATTTATGCACCGATTTTTGTTCTAATATTGTATTCATTTAATGATTCAAAACTTCGTGGATCTTTCTCTGGAGTTACTTTTAAGTGGTATGTTGAATTATTTAATGATAATGAAGTTTTAACTTCACTTTATTATACAATTGTAATTGCAGTTTTAACTACTATAATTTCTACTTTTATAGGAACCGTAGCTGCGATCGGTATATATTATATGAAAAAAAGTGAAAGGTTTTTAGTGCTGAATTTAAATTATATTCCTGTTCTAAATCCAGATATAGTAATTGCTATTTCATTAATGGTACTTTATAAGGTATTTAATATAGATTATGGTTTTTTAACATTACTTGCTTCACATATTGTTTTAGCGACTCCTTATGTTATTCTTTCCGTATATCCAAAGATGAAACAGATGAATAAGTTTCTGCCTGAAGCTGCAATGGATTTAGGTGCAACGCCTTTTTATGCGCTTAGAAAAGTTATATTGCCTGAAATCAAACAAGGAGTATTTGCTGGTTCATTATTAGCATTTACACTTTCATTAGATGATTTCGTTATAGCATATTTTAATAGTGGTAATGGTGTTGTGAATTTAAGTACACAAATTTACTCTATGGCTAGAAAGGGAATAAATCCTTCAATTAATGCACTTTCAACATTGATGTTTATAGCTATGATAGTTTTATTACTTATTATAAATAAGAAAAGTGAGGAGGGTATTTTGTATGACTAAAAAGAAAATATTTTTAAATTTACTTTTTTCACTTTGTTTAATGTTTTTGCTTTCATCTTGTAATAAAAGAGAAGGTGATGTTGTAAACATGTATAACTGGGGAGAGTATATAGATAAAGAAGTTTTAGATGAGTTTACTGAAGAAACTGGAATTAAAGTTAATTATGAAACTTTTGTTACGAATGAAGATATGTATTTGAAGATAAAACAAGGTGGAAGTAATTATGATATTGTTGTACCTTCAGATTATATGATTGAAAAAATGATAAAAGAAGATATGCTTGAAAAAATTGATAAAAGTAAATTATCAAACTATGGAAATATCGATGAGAAATTTTTAAATAAAGACTATGATCCCGAATCAAATTATTCTATTCCATTATATTGGGGAACATTAGGTATTGTATATAATAAAAATTTAGTTGACGGAGAAATTACTTCTTGGGCTGATTTATGGGATTTAAAACATAAGGATAAAATTGTTATGTTAGATAGTTCAAGAGATAGTTTAGCCGCTGCTCTTTTAAAAAATGGCTTTTCAATGAATTCAAGAAATAAAGAAGAACTTGAAATTGCCAAAAATGATTTAATTAAGCAGAAGAAATCAATTCTTGCTTATCTTGTAGATGAGACAAAAGATAATATGTTAGCTGAAAATGCTGCAATAGCAGTAATGTATTCTGGGGATGCTACTGAGCTTATGGATGAGGATGAAAAATTTGTATATGTAAAACCAAAAGAGGGAACAAATCTTTGGTTTGATTCAATGGTAATTTTAAAAGATGCAAAAAATAAGGAAAATGCATATAAATTGATAGATTTCTTAATTAGAAAAGATATTTTGTCAAAAAATATGGATTATACTTATTATGCAGTTCCAAATCAAGAAGTTATAGATGAAAATGAATTAGTAAAATCAGTTACAGAAATTGATGATGAATATTTTGAAAAATTAGAAGTTTTTAGAGATCCTTCTGATTTTATAAAAGAATATGATAATATTTGGACAGATGTTAAAGCTGATTAAAAAAGGCATAGATTTTAAATCTATGCCTTTAATTTTTTTAAATTATTTATCTAAAAGATATTCTAACATTAATTTATATGTGTTTTCAATTCCTAAAATATGAGTTCTTTCATAGCTGTGACTTGCATCAACTCCTGGACCAATTAATGCACAACGTATATCATATCCTGAACTAAGAGCAGCAGATGCATCTGATCCGTAATGTGGATAAATATCAATTCTATAGTCAATATTTTTTTCTTCAGCAATTTTTCTTAATTTATTTCTCATTCCTAAATCGTAAGGTGTTGAAGAATCCATTGCACAAATTGTTACAGCTCTTTCATCAGATTCTTGACCAACTCCTGGAGCAGCCATATCTACAGCGAAGAATTCAACAGTATTTTCAGGGATATAACTTGAACCATGTCCAATTTCTTCATAATTACTTATAAAGAAATTGATTGTATTCTTTGGCTTTATATTATTTTCAACTAAATATTTTGCAAGTCCCATCATAGCAGCTATACAAGCTTTATCGTCTAAATGTCTTGATTTAATAAATCCTGAATCATAAATTCTGCATCTTGGATCTAAGTAGATGAAATCTCCAACTGAAATTCCAAGTTTTTTTACATCTTCAGCATTTTCAACAACTTCGTCAATTCTTACTTCCATATTTTTAATTGAACGTTGAGCAGAAGTAGTTGTATCATAAACGTGAACTGAGGCTTCATTATATAAAACAGTTCCTGGAATTAATTTTCCATCATAAGTTTTAATAAATACATTTTCTGTTTCAACACTTGTTGGAGAAAAACCACCAACTAATGAGAAAGCTAAACGTCCATTTGATTTTATTTCTTTTACCATCAATCCTAATGTATCAACATGACCTGAAAAAGTTATAGCTTCTTTTTCTTGACCTTCTATTGTTGCGATAAGAGCATTTTTATTTGTTCTTCTTGAAGGAATATTTAATTCTTTAAATTTTTCTTCCATAAAAAGAATCGCATTTTCAGTATCTCCAGTAGGGCTGTAGATATTTAATAATTCTTCAAGTAAATTTTTAACATAATTTCTATTTATTATACACGATTATAAATGTATTGTAAATTAATATTAAATTGACAATTAAAAAAATTAATGATATACTTTCCTTGATTTCTGATGAATGAGGGGATATTATGAATTTATTTGTTTATAGAAAATTAAATGTAGTAATTAATGTATTAATCGTTGTTATTTGTATTTTAATGTTAATATTTTTAAATTTAGATCTTTTTAAAAAGATTATAATTGTAACTATTTTAATTCTAAAATCACTTAGTGTTTTAGATCATTTTAAAAAATTGAAAAGTGATGATAATAAAGAGAAAAAAGTAAGTAATAAAAAGAAAAAAGGAGCAAAATAAAGCTCCTTTTTTATTTGTAATTATTAAGCATCTGATCTTGAAAAACCATTTTTCATTTCACAACTTGCTGTATAAAGTACTTTACTTAGTAAATCAATTGTTTGTTTTCTAAGTTCAGTTGCAATTTCTTCATTAGCTTTTTCACAAAATTCAACAACTTTATCTTTTTGAACTTTTCCACTTAAGAATTCATTGTCGTATTTGTTTAAAATTTCTGTAGATTTTGATTGAATTGCCAATTGATAACGTTCAATATGAGAACTACATGATGCGTAATGAGCATCTGCTAGAGCAGCTACTAAACGGTTTGTCCAATAGAAGTCATCAGTTGTTGGAACACCTGTTGTATTTGCTAAATATTCTGGTGTTTTATCTATATTCACATAGAAAGGAATCATAGCATTAAATACATTTGAACCAAGAGCAAGCCATTCTATACTTCTAATTTCTTCTGGCATATCCGGTCTAATTTGAACAAGTCCTAAGAAGTTATTTCTGTTAATACCGATAGGTCTGAATTTACCTTTTTCATCTGAGAACTTTCCGTATGGATCATATGGAGTTCCTTGGAAATGATTAGAAAGTGCATATTTAATATCTTCAACTGTTATTTTCTTTTCAGGAACTCTACACCATTGAATATCATCTGATTCAGGAAGATAGTCTGCATCAGGTCCATCCCAATAGTTTGTAAGAGGATTGAAATATCTTTGTAATACCCAAGCACGAGGAGTATTATAAGTATGATCTGCATCTGAATGACTACCAAAAGCATCTCTAGGATTTAAAACACCATCTAGAGAAAGATCTAAATGATATCTATTTATAAATTCTTTTAAATCAGAGGAACATAAATATTCTTTTTGTCCTCCAAAGGCATCTTCTAAATCAAAAAAGTCAAGACCAAGTTGATTTGGCATAATTACATAACAGTCATCAGGAACACGTCTTGCTATCCAATGGTGACCACCAATAGTTTCTAACCACCAAATTTCATTAACATCTTGGAAAGCAATACCATTCATTTCATAAGTTCCATATTTTTCTAATAATTCACCAAGTCTTAAAACACCTTCACGAGCAGATTTAATATATGGTAAAACTAAAGTAACCATATCTTCCTCACCAATTCCGCCAACTTTTTAACACCACATGCACCCCAAATTCCTTCGTTATCAACTGCATTTGGCATACAAGTATAACGCATTGGGTTAGTAGGTAAATCAATTTCAACATGAGATAAAACTGATTTATATTTAACAGGTTGTTCATTAGGATGAACAACTATAAATTTCTTTTCACAAAATTGACCTGATGGAGAATCCTCATTACGAGCAACCATTGTTGATCCATCAAATGTGGCATTTTTGCCAACTAAAATTGTAGTACAAGCCATAATAATCTCCTTTCAAAAGATAATGTTTAACATAAATTGTGTAACATTTTTTATAAAAGCTACAAGTATATTATACTCCTAAAAAATTTAAAAGTAAACACAATAATAATAAATATCAATTAAGATTTTATAACACATAGAATAGTTCCAGAGTCAAAACTTATTTTTGCTAAATCGGAAATAATCACATTGCTCATGCAAAGGGAATCTCCTTTTTTTAGATTAACATTTTCAACATTATATTTAAAACCTTGCAATTTCAGATTAATAATTTCTTTTGAAAATGGAATAAATGAAATTTTAGTATTTTTAGAATTTTTAAATTCTAAATCTTTTTCTATTTTAAAAAGCATTTCATTTTCTTTTATAAAATATAAATTCTCATATTTGTATATTAGATTTATATTTGTAAGTTCATGATCTATATCACCACCAAAAGCACCAACACAATAAATTTTATCATAGTTTTTATCTTTTAAATAGTTTATTATTAATTCGGAATCTGTAAAATCTTTATCCTTATTGAATTTTTTTATAATTATATTTTTTTCTGTATAATATTCTAATATATCTTTGTTTATTGAATCTAAATCTCCCCAAATTTCTAATGGGATTAAATTTAATTCATAACATAGATTAGCACCCCCGTCAGCACAGAATATATCACCTTTATTTTCCGTATAAAATTTTCTATAATAATTAGTATCTCCTAATAGCTTTCCATTAAAAAATATATAAGCAATTTTCATTATTTCACCTCAAATTAAATTATATTTATATTTTAACACAAATTAAAAATTTTTAAACAATAGATTTTAATTTATCTTGATTATTTAGGGTATAAATGAAAATAAGGTTTGATAAAAACTTAAATAAAAAATACATATTAGGAGGAGATTTTTATGTACTTAGAAAAAATAAATTCACCAGCAGATATAAAAAAATTATCTATAGATGAATTAAAAGAATTAGTTGTTGAACTAAGAACTCATTTATTAGAAAGACTTAGTAAAAAGGGAGGACATATTGGACCAAATCTTGGATCATTAGAATTTACAGTAGCACTTCATTATGTTTTTGATTCTCCAAAAGATAAGATAGTTTTTGATGTTTCACATCAAACTTATGTTCACAAAATGTTAACTGGAAGAAAAGAAGCTTTTATGGAAGCGGATAAATACGGTTCAGTTAGTGGTTTTACTTCTCCTAAAGAAAGTGAACATGATTTCTTTACAATAGGACATACTTCAACATCAATTAGTCTTGCTTGTGGTCTTGCAAAAGCAAGAGATTTAAAAGGTGAGAATGAAAATATTATTGCAGTAATAGGAGATGGCTCATTAAGTGGTGGAGAAGCGTTAGAAGGACTTAATAATGTTTTTGAACTTAATAGCAATATGATAGTAGTTATAAATGATAATGATCAATCTATTGCTGAAAATCATGGTGGACTTTATAAAAATCTTCGTGATTTAAGAGAGTCTAAAGGAAAAACTGAGACTAATCTTTTTAAGTCATTGGAACTAAATTATATTTATGTTGATGAAGGAAATGATATAGAAGCATTAATCTCAGCATTTAAATCAGTTAAGGATATTAATAAGCCAATAGTAATACATCTTTCAACAATAAAAGGTAGTGGTTTTAAACCAGCAGAAATTAACAGAGAAAGATATCATTATGGTTCTCCTTTTGATATAGAAACTGGAGAATTTAAAACTTTTGGAAATGGTCAAGTTGTAGATACATACAAGACTTTGACAGTTGATTATTTACTAAATGCAATTAAAAAAGATAAAACTGTTGCTGTTATAAATGCTGGTACTCCAGGCGCTTTTAGATTTTCTCCAAGTGTTAGAGAACAAATGGGCAAACAATATATAGATGTTGGTATTGCAGAGGAACATGCAGTTGCAATGTCATCAGGACTTGCAAAGAATGGTGGAAAACCAGTTTTTTGTGTATATAGTACATTTATGCAAAGAACATATGATCAACTTTCTCATGATTTATGTTTAAATAATAATCCAGCACTAATATTGGTTTATGGGGCATCTGTATATGAGGAAAGTGATGCAACACATTTAGGTATTTTTGATATACCAATGATTTCAAATATTCCAAATTTAGTATATCTTGCACCTACAAATAAAGAAGAATATTTTAAGATGTTAGATTGGGGTTTGAATCAAACAGAACATCCTGTGGCAATAAGAGTTCCAGTAGTTGATGTTGTAACTACTGGTGAAGAAGATTCAACAGATTACTCAATTTTAAATAAATCTAAAGTAATAAAAAAAGGTAAAGATGTTGCTATTATAGCTCTAAGTAATTTCTATAATTTAGGGAAAGAAATTGCTGATGATTTAGGAAATGTAACTTTAATTAATCCAGTATATATTACTGGTTTAGATGAAGAATTACTTGAAAAATTAAAAAAAGACCATAAATTAGTTATAACTCTGGAAGATGGTGTTTTAGATGGTGGTTTTGGAGAAAAAGTTTCAAGATTCTATGGAACATCTGATATTAAAGTTAAAAATTATGGAATTAAAAAGAGTTTTCCAGATAGATTTGTTGCTAAAAAATTCCTTATAGAAAATGGAATTTCAAAGAAACAAATTGTAAAAGATATAAAAGAATTATTAGAAAAATAGAATATAGGAGGTACATGTTATGGGTAAAAAATTAGTTGCGTATTTCAGTGCGAGTGGAGTAACAAAGAAACTCGCTGAGAGAATCTCAAAAGTTGTTGGAGCTGATTTATATGAAATACAACCTAAAGATGTTTATACAGAAGAAGATTTAAACTGGATGAATGAAAATAGTCGTAGCAGTATCGAAATGAAGAACAAATCTTTTAGGCCTGAAATAGCTAATAAGGTTGTTAATATGGGAGAATATGATACTATATATGTTGGATTTCCAATTTGGTGGTATGTTGCTCCTACTATTATAAATACATTTTTAGAAAGCTATGATTTAAAAGGTAAAACTATTATCCCTTTTGCAACTTCTGGACAAAGCTTAATGGGGAATACAAACGAAGAATTAAAAATTTCTTGTAAGGATTCTATCCTAAAAGAGGGTAAAAGATTTGACTTAAAAGATAGTGATGATGTAATTAAAAATTGGATAGAAAATTTGTAAAATTTAACCGACTTAGAAATAAGTCGGTTTTTGCATAAAAAAAAAGAGATTTCGTTTGAAATCTCTTAATATTTTTAATTAGCATCCACATCCGCAGCCACAGCCACAAGATTCAGGATTTCTTTTTTGGTATCTTGCTTCAACTACATCCCAGTTAACAACTTTCCACCATTCTTTTAGGTAATCAGCTCTTCTATTTTGATATTTTAAATAGTAAGCGTGTTCCCAAACATCATTTCCTAATAAAACAATTTTACCACATGAGATAGGGCAGTTTTGGTTAGGAGTTGCAACTACATCAATATTTCCTTCTTTATCAGAAACAAGCCATACCCAACCTGAACCAAATTGTCCAGCACCTTTTTTGTTGAATTCTTCTTTAAAAGTTTCGAAATCTCCGTATTTTTCAGCGATTTTCTTAGCAACTTCACCAACTGGTTCTTTTGCTCCACCTGGAGTCATGCTTTCCCAGAATAAGTTATGATTGTAAACTCCACCTACATTATTTGTAATTCCAGCTTTCTTATCTTCTGGAGCATGATCTAGATGAGTTAAGATTTCTTCTAGAGAAGCTTCTTCAAAAATTGTATCTTTAATTAAGTTGTTTAAATTGTTTACATAAGCTTGATGGTGTTTGCTATCGTGAATTTCCATAGTTTCCTT
>ERZ1674045.469-NODE-469-length-11208-cov-11.009683_pt1 | contig 11208 bp, 13 predicted proteins | sample MGYA00581131_ERZ1674045 | MGnify/ENA primary metagenome ERZ1674045 (study PRJEB41354, sample SAMEA4873299) | human saliva metagenome | biome: human-associated habitat [ENVO:00009003]; feature: mouth environment [ENVO:08000002]; material: saliva material...
GGACATCGGCACGTAGGGGGATTGTTCGATGAACGAACAGCGCTTATTTGCCGGCAGCAGCGGCAGCTGCTGCACCCTTAGCGGCACGCGTCATCTTAACAGTGACAACCACCACTTCCTTCGGCGTAATGAGTTCGAGACCTTCGAAGGCAAGTTCGCCACACTTGATGGACTTACCGAGGCCGAGGTGAGCTACGTCGATCGTGAGCTTCTCAGGAATTGCGTTGATCGTGGCGCGCACTTTGAGGCGGCGTACCATTGTCACGAGCTTACCACCAGCACGTACACCTTCTGCGAGACCAACGGGAGCGATGGGCACAGCCATAACGATGGGCTTCTCAGGCGTTACTTCGTAGAAGTCAACGTGGAGGACATTGTCCTTTACGGGGTGGAATTGGATTTCCTTGAGGACAGCAAGATGCTTTTCGCCGTCAACATCGAGGTTTACAGCGTAGATATCGGGCGAGTAGACGAGCTTGTTGATTTGCTTTTCGTCTACAACGAAGTGGAGAGCTTCGGGAGCGCCGTTGGCGTCTTTCTTCTCACCGTAGATAACGCAGGGTACGAGACCTTGCTTACGAACTTCTTTGGTGGCCTTCTTGCCGAGGTCGGCACGCTTGGCACCGCTGATAGAAATAGATTTCATGAGTCTGTTTGTGTTACTCTGAATTAAACAATAGTTGTTGTATAATTCGCCATCACACCGGAACGAAAATCATTCCAAGGAGACAAATTCGGTTGCGAAATTAGACATTTCGCGTCAAAGTGCAAAGAGAAATCGCCAAAAAACATTGTTTTTTCGGCGTTTAGCATCAATTCAAGAGCGTGGGGGGACGAATCAAAAGTTTTTTCTCGATCTCAATAGTTCCGAGTTACGGTCTGTGTGTGTGTCGCAGAAGAGCGGACGAAACCTCCGCGAATTGCGTTGTTCAGCAGGAGGAAAAAGGTCGAAAAGTATTTTTGTCGTTCTGTTGTTCAGAATTCCAAGTCGAATTCTGTTTGGAGCGGTTTGTTTTCTTCCGAAATCTCCGGAGTGAGTGCGAATCGTGCGCTGTAATCTCCCATATTGGCAGAGGCTTCGGCCTGTGTATGTTCGAAGGGAGTCAAAGGGCGTTGTTCTGCCACGAAATCGGCCGCATCGTTGAGCGCAGAGAGAAACTTAAGCAAGTCTTCTCTATAGAGAAAAATCTTGTGCTTCTCGAAGGCGGGCGGCTCTTCGGCGCTTCCTTCTTTGACGCGCTTGCTCTCTGTCATCGAGATGTAGAATTCGTCTCGGCGATCGCGTTTTACATCGATGTAATAAACACGTTTCCCGGCCTTGACGACGCGAGAAAAGAGAATGCCGTTATCGGCATAATCTTTCCGAGGTTCGGGGTGATCTGTCATCATATCTGTAGTTCCTTTCGTATTAAGCCTTAGCACAATATGTGTAGGCAGTTGTTTCCACTGGCAAAGGTGTGTTTTTCTTTTCATAGTAGCAAATACTTCAACTCTATTTTGTGATTTATTGACTAGTTTTCTCCTTTCTGCTAACCCTAAAATGAGAAAACCGCGCAATTACTTTCCTTGGTCGGAAAAACTTTGTACCTTTGTTTCACTTTTAATGCTCCAACGGGAGCGACAAAAAATGAATTGCGACTATGATTAATCGTGCACTTATCCGTTTGAAGATCGTACAACTTGTTTACGCGTACTATCAGAATGAAGGCAAAACCACAGAGGTGGCTTTGAAGGAAGTTGAATTCAGCCTTCAAAAATCCTATGACTTGTATCGTATGCTATTGTTGTTCCTGGTCGGGCTTCGGGAGCGTGCCATTCAGCGTGAGTCAGCTCGAGAGGCGAGAGTGAAGCGTTTGGGAACTCCCGCAGGTGGAGGCAACGACAAAGTGATGATCGAAAACCGCTTCCTTACGCAGTTGGCCGAAAATAAGGCACTCAAAGAATTTGCCGAAAAACAAAAGGTCTTCCTTACCGACGACGAAAACCTCGTCAAGAAAGTCTATGATCTTTGGACGAACGACGAGTTGTTCCAAAGTTACGTCGACGACAAGGAAAAAGACTATAACGCCGATCGTGAGATCGTTCGAAAGCTCTACAAAACGCACATTGTAAATAATGAGGCTTTCGATGCGCTGCTCGAAGAACAGAGTTTGTATTGGAACGACGATAAAGAGATTGTCGATTCCTTCGTGTTGAAGACCATCAAGCGTTTCGATCCCGCCAACGGCGAAGAGCAAGCCTTGCTCCCTCCCTATGCCGCAGACGAAGATCAGGCTTTCGCAGCGCGTTTGTTCACTGTGACGCTTGCGCGCGCTGAAGAACTCCGCGACCTCATCCGCGCCAATACCAAGAACTGGGAATTCTCTCGCTTGGCATTCATGGATTTGATCATCATGCAAATCATGTTGGCCGAAATTATGGAGTTCGACCAAATTCCGCTCAACGTGAGCTTCAACGAGTACCTCGATATCGCCAAAGTCTACAGCACACCCCGTTCGTCGAGCTACATCCACGGCATGGTCGACAACATCGTCAAGAAACTCCGTGCCGACGGCATCATCTTCAAAGATAAATAAGTTCCGCCGGCGCACCCGTTGTCGAGTAAAGCGCGTCTTTCTGAATTCAAGCCTCACTCGGCGACTCCCTCCTCAGATTTAATCATTCCCTCAACTTTTTTATTCTTATGAACTTTCTCATTGCCCTTCTCACCGCAGCGCCTGCCGCCGCTCCCGAAAGCCCCAGCATCATGCCTACCATCCTGATGTTTGTAGCGGTCGGTGCCATCATGTACGTCTTCATGATCCGCCCCCAGCAGAAGAAACAAAAGGAAGAGCGCGAATTTCGCGACTCTCTCAAAGTTGGTCAGGCCGTCGTGACGATTGGCGGACTGCACGGCACGGTGAAGAGCATCGAAGACACCGTAGTTGTGCTTCATGTTGCCAACGGCGTCGACCTTCGTTTCGAAAAAGCTGCGATCAACGCCACCGCTTCGGCCACGGCCATCGCACAACAGTAATCATGCGATCAACGCCCTCGGGCGGCGCGAATGTTTTTCTTACACAACAGGATGCGCATAATTAAAGAATTTCTTTTCTTCGTGAAGAACTGCTGGTCACGTTTGTGGAACCGGCAGTTCCTCACGTTTTTGTTTTTTCTGCTTCTCTCCTCCGTCTTTTGGTTCTTGCAGAGCGGCTATGAGACCATCGAACGCGAATTTAATATCCCCGTTCGACTCACCGGCGTGCCCGACAACGTCGTGCTCACCACCGAGCCGCCCGCAACCGTTCGAGTCACCCTGCGCGATCGCGGACTGACGCTCATGAGTTATCGCTATTTTCGCAAACTCGGCCCCATTGTCATCAAGTGGGATGAAATCAACACCACCGGCGGCCATGTCAGCCTTTCGGCCGTCGAACTGCTCAAACCCATTTTGAGTGCGCGGGCATCGGGTACCAAACTTGTCAGCGTGCGTCCCGAAACGATTGATTTCTACTACAATTACGGACAGAGCAAAGCCCTACCGGTCGTCTTCCAAGGCAAAATCACTCCCGACAGCGCCTATTCTTTGGTGTCGCTCGACGTCGAACCCCGCACTGTGCGCGTCTATGCGTCGCGCAATGTGCTCGACACGCTCACCGCGGCCTATCTAGAGCCGGTGCACCTCTCTAACCTCACCGACACCACCACCGTGAAGCGCCGATTTGTCAAAGTGCCCGGCGTGAAGTTCGTGCCTTCATCCGCACGCATCACGATCGTCACCGACCGCATGATCGAAAAGACGGTGCAAGTTCCCGTGCAGGGTGTCAATTTCCCTGCCGCCAAAACCCTGCGTACCTTCCCGCCTAAGGTCAATATCACCTTCCAAGTTGGAATGAGCCAGTACAAGAGCGTGACACCCGAGAGCTTTGTCTTGGTCGTGAACTATGCTGATTTGCTCAACAACAACGAAAATCGTTGTCGTCTATCGCTCAAGTCCTTGCCGCTCGGTGTGCGTCGTGCACGCATCAATCCCTCGGAGGTGGAATACGTTGTCGAAGACACCTCTCCCGATGAACTCGAATAATTCCGCTCCCTCCCCCGTGACACAGCGCATCGCCCTCACCGGCGGCATCGGATCGGGCAAAAGTCACGTTTGCGCTATCATCGCACGTACCGGTGCCTCCATTTTCTATGCCGATACCGCGGCGAAGCACATCATTCGCACCGATCAGCAAGTGCGCGCTGCGCTGACCGATTTAGTCGGCGCAGAGGTCTACGATGCGCAAGGCCAACTCGTCAAGTCCGTCTTGGCCGCATTTCTCTGTCAAGGACGAGCGCACAGCACGCAAGTCGACGCCATTGTGCATCCCCGTGTGGAGCAGGCGTGGCGCGATTTTGTGAGTGCGCATGCCGATGCGCCTTATATATATATGGAGTGCGCCCTGCTCTTCGAAGTCGGTTGGCAACGACTGGTCGATCGTACCGTGTTGGTCAGTTGTCCCGAAGAAGAGCGCATCCGTCGCGTCATGGCGCGCGACGCCATCGATCGCGCCACGGCTTGTCGTTGGATCGCCCTCCAAATGCCTGAAGCCGAGAAAGCACGCTTGGCCGATGTAGTGCTCATCAACGACGGGCAAGCGCCCATTCTCCCGCAACTCGAACAATATCAACTCATTCCCTCTTCATTTTCCGAATGAAAAAGTCATTATTCACCATGCTCATTTCCCTCTCTGCTCTCAGTCTGGGTACGACAGCGCAAGCCGCTCCCGCTCCCGGCGATGATTTCGCCTACACCAACGAGCAGTTTGCCGACATTCAAATGTTGCGCTACAAGGTCGAAGGTTTCGACCAACTCTCTCTCCGTCAGAAAACCCTCATCTACCACCTTGCTGAGGCCGCCCTTGCCGGACGCGACATCCTTTACGATCAAAACGGTCGTTACAACCTCCGCATTCGCGACATGCTCGAAACTGTCTATCGCGACTACCGCGGCGATCGCAAGTCTAAGGATTTCCAAGCCTTCGTCACCTACGTCAAGCGCTTTTGGTTCTCCTCCGGCCTGCACCACCATTACGGCAATGAGAAGTTCGTTCCCGGCTTCTCCGAACAGTGGTTGCGCACCACGCTCCGTTCGCTCAACTATACCCTCGACGAAGCCATCTATCCCGTGCTCTTCGATCCCAACGTGATGAAGATGCGCACCAACCAAAAGGACGGCGATGATCTCGTGCTCACCAGCGCCGGCAACTACTACGGTCCCGATGTCACGCAGGCCGAAGCCGAAGAGTTCTACGCACAGCGCAAGCCCACCGGCGATCCTCGTCCCGTCATGATGGGTATGAACTCCCGCCTTGTTCGCGGACAGTATGGTTTCCTCGAAGAAAACGTGTGGCGCGAAGGCGGACTCTACGGAGCGGCCATCACGCAGATCATCAAGCACCTCGAGGCCGCTGTTCCCTTTGCTGAAAATGACGACCAAGCCGCCGTCATTCGTCGCCTCATCGAGTTCTATCGCACCGGCGACCTCCGCACCTTCGACCACTATTCCATCCAGTGGCTCAAAGACGTGAAGAGCAATGTCGATTTCGTCAACGGCTTTATCGAAAGTTACGGCGACCCCCTCGGCATGAAAGCCTCTTGGGAGAGCATTGTCAACTTCAAGGACGTGGCCGCCACAGAGCGTGCCCACACCCTCGCCCTCAATGCGCAGTGGTTCGAAGATCACAGCCCCGTCGATGCCCGTTTCAAGAAAAAGGAAGTGAAAGGCGTGTCCGCTAAGGTCATCACCGCCGCCATCCTCGCCGGCGATCTCTATCCCTCCACCGCCATCGGCATCAACCTGCCCAACTCCGACTGGGTTCGTCGCGATTTCGGATCGAAGTCCGTCACCATTTCCAACCTCACCGGCGCTTACGCCAAAGCAGCTCACGGCAGCGGCATGGACAAGGAGTTCATCATCGACGAACCCACGCGCCAACTGATTCAGCAATACGGCGATCGTTGCGACGACCTCCACACCGACCTCCACGAGTGTCTCGGTCACGGCAGCGGTCAACTCCTACCCGGCACCGACACCGATTCGCTCAAGTCCTACGGCTCCACCATCGAGGAAGGCCGTGCCGACCTCTTCGCGCTCTACTACCTGGCCGATCCCAAACTCACCGAACTGGGACTCACGCCCACGACCGATGCTTACCAAGCCGCCTACTACACCTACATCCAAAACGGTGCACTCACGCAGCTCGTGCGCATCAAACCCGGCAACAACATCGAAGAAGCCCACATGCGCAACCGTGCCTTTATCGCCCATTGGGTGCTCGAGCAGGCCAAGCAACGCAAGACAGCCAAGCCCTGTGTGGAACTTGTGAAGCAGAAAGGCAAGACCTTCGTTCGTGTCAACGACTACGCCGAAATGCGCAACCTCTTCGGCACGCTCTTGGCTGAGGTGCAACGCATCAAGAGCGAGGGGGACTACGAAGCCGCCCGTCGTCTCGTCGAAACCTACGGTGTGAAGGTCGATCCCGCCATCCATCGCGAGATTCTCGCGCGCTACGAGCGTCTGAAGCTCTCCCCCTACAAGGGTTTCATCAATCCCGTCTACAATGCCGTGCGCGATGCACAAGGCAACATTACCGATGTGAAGATCAGCTACGACGAAGCCTTCGACGCACAAAACCTCCGCTACTCACGCGACTATCATTTCTTGCCCCTCGTCAATGAGTGATCGCATTGTGAGCCCATAGTAAGTAAAACCGCGCTTCCCTATTCGGGGAAGCGCGGTTTCTTTTAGCAAATCAAATTTGGAATATGACAAGCAATTCGTATCAAAACTGTGATCTCTGTCACAAAATATTGTACGTGGCATGTTTCTTCTTATGAATAGGTATAGTTCCAAGCTAATTTTACTACCTTCGCGAACAGAATGACCGGGTAGTGCTCGGGGGATCTAATCAGATCGTTTAGTAAAAGAAGAATTAAGAACAATATCATCTTACAAAAAGACTATGATAGAAGATCTTTGGGAGAGAGTGCTGATCTCTGCAATGAAGCTTCCCGGAATTGCAGTCAATCGCAGGGAATTTTTGAGTCGAGAACTCGCACCATATTTTGATCGAAAAGTGATCAATGAGATCCTTGACGGTCACACCAAAATGAAAAATGTTTTACCCAGAAAGGTGGTGCAGAAATTAGCCGAAGGTTGTATAAGCTATCATCTGACAAAGGCAAGTCTGATTTCCGCTGTCGCCGGCGTACCGGGTGGATTCGCCATGCTGGCCACCATACCGGCAGATATGGCACAGTTTTATGGGCATGTTTTGGCTTTGGCGCAAAAACTCCTCTACCTGTACGGTTGGCCCGATTTGCAAAACGGAGGAAAAGGTATGGATGATGGGACGAGACAAATTCTGACTTTATTTGTCGGAGTGGCTTTCGGATCTTCCCAAGCCGCAATTATGGCAAAGAAAATTGCAGAACGGTTGGCGGAAGAAGCTGCTCAACGCCTTCCTCAAACAGTACTCGGTCAGCTTGCAGCTCGAGGCGTTGTAGAGCAGGCAGGAAAATGGATTGGAGTGCAGATCGCTAAAAACGGAACGGGGAAGAGCTTTGCGAAACTAATTCCTTTCATCGGTGCCCCCATTTCGGCAGCGGCCACCTATTATTCGTTTAAGCCAATGGCGCAAAGATTGAAAAAACATTTGGACGAACAGTGGTGAACCGCGTTCAATGTAAAGAGTTTATTTAGGACTGTCCACAAACGGCTATTTGCATCGCAAATAGCCGTTTGTGGGTGTTGTCCTGTTTCTTGGATTCAGACCAAGGCGCAGCAGGGAACTTAAATTAAACAGAAACTCTGGTCGGTGGTAATCGAATGCTGTATAAGTTCAAGGGAAACGCCGCAGAATCTGCGGCGTTTTTGCGCCGTATAATGCCGCATGGTGTGATATGAGTACTTGTTTTGCTATTTCCATTTCGCTTTTTCTCGCGAAATGCTTCCTTGCCGATGATTTTTTTGTATCTTCGCTCCATATCAAATTCAAAATCCCTCTCCGCAATGGAACAGCAACTGAAAGACATCGTATCCCATTTCGCCATTGAGGGCGAAGTGCGTGACATTCACCCCCTCGGCAACGGGCTGATCAACACCACCTATGCCGTGGAAACCGAAGGCAACGGCACCGACTATGTGCTGCAAAACGTCAATGTGGCCATCTTCCCCGACATCGATCTGCTGATGAACAACATCGTCGAAGTCACCGGCCACATTCGCCAAAAGCTCGAAGCAGCCGGCACGCCCGACATTGACCGCAAGGTGCTGCGTTTCGTGCCCGCCAACGACGGCAAATACTACTACCACGACGGTGAGAAATATTGGCGCGTGATGGTGCTCATCCCCGACACCACCTCCAAGAGCGGCGTGAGCGTGGAGAATGCCGCCATTGTCGGCGAAACCTTCGCCCAGTTCCAGTCTATGCTCGCCGACCTCCCCGCACAGCTCGGCGAACCCATCAAGGACTTCCACAACATCGAGTTCCGCATTCAGCAACTCAATGATGCTGTGGCCGACAACAAGGCCGGCCGTGTCGACGAACCCGCCGTGAAAGCCCTGCTCGACGAAATCCGCAAGCGTGAGCAAGAAATGACCAAGAGCGAACGCCTCTTCCGCGAAGGCAAGCTGCCTAAGCGCATTTGCCACTGCGACACGAAGGTGGACAACATCCTCTTCGACCGCGACGGCAACGTGCTTTGCGTCATCGACCTCGACACTGTGATGCCCTCGTTTATCTTCTCCGACTTCGGCGACTTCCTCCGCACGGCGGCCAACACCACGCGCGAGGACGATCCGAACTTCGACAACATCTCGTTCCGTTTCGACATCTTCGAAGCCTTCGCCGGCGGTTATCTCAAGGGCGCACGCGGCTTCCTCACCGAAATCGAAATTGAGAACCTGCCCTACGCCACGGCACTCTTCCCCTACATGCAGGGCGTGCGTTTCCTCACCGACTATCTGAACGGCGACACGTATTACAAGACCACGCACCCCGCGCACAACCTCGAGCGCGCCGGCAACCAAATCCGCCTGTTGCAGTGCGTCGAAGAGGCCACTCCGCGCATGGAAGCCTTCATTCGCGAACAGCTCGGCTGATTCGCCCGTCGATCACTTCATTCTTTTCCGCCTCTGTGCTCGTGCCACTGCGAACGAGCGCTGAGGCGGTTTGTGTTTTGCCGGGAGCAGCTCTCCGCTGCTCGCTTTCGCTTACCACAATTTTCTTATTTATGGCTTGTACCCCTGAATTTGTCGATTTTGTCGCCGCTCAACTGGCCGATGCCGGTGCAGTGCGCGTGCGAAAAATGTTCGGCGACCACCTGCTCTATGTCGATGAGAAACCCGCGGTGTTGCTCTGCGACAATGTGGCCTATGTGAAGATGCACCCGGCGCTCGAAGCGTGGATGGCCGATGCCGAAACCGGTCACCCCTATCCCGGTGCCAAGTTGCATTACGTTCTTGACGTTGAGCACCGCGCCGAAGCCCTGCGTGTGGTCAAAATTTTGGCCGAAGTGCTACCCCTTCCGAAGCCTCGCCGCAAAGCGAAAAAATAGGATTCATCCTAGATTGCAAAGCGACGAGTGTAGCTGTGACTGTCCGGGGCAAAGGCTATCCGTTCCTGGCAATCATAGTCACAATCCGCACACTTACACTTGTAGCGGCGACTTTCATCCGCAGAAATACCTTTTTGCCTCCGATCGGAAGGCTGATAGCGAGTGCGAAAACCATTCTTCACCAAATGGGGATGACGGCACTTGGGACTGTATTTCGGAGCTCGTTTACTTTCGATATGTAAGATGATTGTATTACCTTTGTATTCCTCTCGTAGACACTTGTGGTGATACAATCCCAAAGCATGATATAGAAAACTGCTGTTCATAGCTGCATATTTGTTGTGCTAATTCAAATATACAATTTGTTCAGCGGTTTTCTTCTTTTTAGAACCCCATCACTCCAAATGTCGGATGAACCAAATTTATGGAAAGTAGAATTTTAGATATATGAAGTCAAGTGCTAAAGAACTGTTCTTTTCCTTTTTGGGGAGTAAATACCAAATGATGAGAGAAGGAGTGATAGAACTATATTTGAGTTATAATGTATCAGAGGAAAAGGAAATGACCTGGATAGAGGAATTATTTCAATCGCTATACATTCGTCTTCAACGTAATATCAATGATTTAAACGCTTTATACCAGATAACATACTTAATCGAGTCTCATTGTATGGTAGAGCATGTGCCAAAACTCTGTGATTTGCTATGGGGAAATGCGAATAGCATAACTCATGTTCAAGAGGTTGCTATATCTCTAGGGCGGATTATTCATTTTCTGAAAGCCTTGCCAAAAGCCCCAACAGGTAAGGTGTGTATTAAGATGCTAGAGTCATTAAAATATGAGCTATCACAAACGTAATGTTGTTTCGAGCTAGCAATATGTTCGGAGATTTAGGCCAGTTTAAAGCCTACCTCGAGAAGATTGATAGTTTTGACCAACTCTATATCATACAACAAGGTGGTAGAGGAGTTACGCGTGAGCAGATAATTGCCAACTCGAACGAGTCATAGCAAAAGACGCGAAAAGAGTGTATACAACTAATCGAAAGGTTTGGAATAAGTTGGGAATCAATAGTGTAGATGAACTGTATGAAAAATGCAGTACTAAGAAGCTGTCAAAAAGTGAGCAGTTCCAGGAATTTAGAAACGTTGTTGTGATAACCAAATAACATAGATATGCAATATAAGAAAACCAATAAACTGGCGAATGTTTATGGATTTGATCCACAAAGTGGATGTTATTCCTTTACACAGGATGAAAGGGAATATCTTAGCTTGTATGATGAACTTTTTCAGCAAGACGAAGTTCCTTTAGAGATAAGACCCATAGGAGAGTTTCTATACCTATGGTATGCTTGGGTTGGTAAGTTAGAAGTCTATTTGAATAAGGAGGTATTATGTTCTGTGGAAAAGAACACTTATTTGATTGATGGAGAATCCTTGTATGTTGGACATAGCTCTGGTTTTTATCAGTATAATCTAATGAATCCCATAACAGGAGAGTTCTTGCTAAGCTCCCATATCCCTTATGAGTTATATGTCGAAGATGATGTGATAATCGCATACGATAATTTACGCAAGAAAGAAATTAGGCGTATTGATAATAGTACTGAGGTGTTCTGGTCATTCC
>ERZ1674045.470-NODE-470-length-11193-cov-16.537888_pt1 | contig 11193 bp, 10 predicted proteins | sample MGYA00581131_ERZ1674045 | MGnify/ENA primary metagenome ERZ1674045 (study PRJEB41354, sample SAMEA4873299) | human saliva metagenome | biome: human-associated habitat [ENVO:00009003]; feature: mouth environment [ENVO:08000002]; material: saliva material...
CTGTTTATCGAGGGGAGCAAGCGCAGTTTGTGGGTACAAACTGACGTCTTGCAATGTCAGTGAAAAAGCCGATAACGCCCGAAGCGTTTCTTTACTTGAAATCGAATGCACTGCATTCATTGTCTAACTGCGTTCGTGGCATTTCCACCGTTCAATTATTGGGTCAAGAATATGGTATTCATTTTTTCCGAGAAAGGGTTGAGGGTTTTGCACAAAAAGGTCATCACTTTTTTTGAAACCCTCACCCTTTTTTTGTGCTTACAGCTTCCTCCATTTCTCGATGTCTTCCCCATACTCATCTAAATGGCTGCGCACGAGGTTCTCCACAAAGCTCGAAAGATTGCTGCCCCTGTCGCCCAATCTTCGCACGGTGAGGTCTGCACGCTCCTGTGTTTCCTTGCTCAGATAGACAGCCTTCCTATTACTGAGTCTAGCAGGTAAAAGATAGGCTTGCTTGTAGGCTTCAAGCGTCTCCTTTCTCATTTTGGCACTGATGCGTCTTTGAACGGCTGCGTTCTTTGTGTGCTGTGATGGCACTGCATCTTGTGATGATACAGTATGCTGCTCATATTCCATCTTTTCTGAAAGAGCGTCCGCCTGGTTCATGGGTGTTCTTTTTTCCTGCTTCCTGACCTCTTCCCGTTCAGGGATAAACTTGTCTTTTTGTTTGGTAGGCTTTGAATAGGTATCTTCTTCGTTACCACCCAAATAATATGAAAGGTCATACTCTTCTTCTGTTGTTTTCTTCTTTTCCATGTCTTTATCTCATTTTATGTTTAACTTGTTTTACCTTTATGGGATTGGTTCGTGTTTGTGACATCGTCAATGATAGGCTTTTCTGCTGTTCACGCACCCTGTGGATGTGATATTCGTTGAGGTCTTTGAAGCTCCTGTAATGCACGGACATATCCTCCACCTTAAATCCTGCTTTCACTAAATCTTCAGTTGTCTTCCGCCCTGCCTCGTCATTGTCGAGGAAGGTACGGATAGAGGATACCTGACTGTCATTAAGGTAGCGGATACTTCTTGCCACATTGCTAATGGAGTTCATCACAAGACAATGGTTGGTAACTTCTTCTTTCATTGAAAGGAAGGATAGAAAGTCAATAAATCCCTCGAATATGCAAACTGGCTCTGCTCTGTCCGCAAATATCGGAGTAATGTCCTTTGGTGCTATTGTTCCCTTGAACGTTCCATTATCTCGAAGCTCATAACCTCCCGATTGATTGGCGAAACCAATGGCTTGGTAATGAAGACCTCTTATCTCATAGCTGATACAACATAGAAAGGGCATCGCCTTTTCCATGTCGATGCAGCGTTCCTCCTGGAGATACTTTAGTAAGTGTGGAGGTAAGGTGTTTGATATTTCTATCAGTCTCCTTACTCCACTTGCGGATGCCATAGGTATGCTACTTCTTTTCATTGCCCTGTCTGCCTTTTGAGAATTGCAAGCAGTATAATCGGGAGCGTTTCGTCCCAATTGACGGATGGCTTCCGATAATGTGCAGCCCTCCAACCGCATATAAAGGTCGATGATGCTTCCGCCCCTGCCATCGGCATAGTCTATCCAAAGATTCTTCTCTGTGTCCACCTTGAAACTTGGATGTGTGTCTTCACGAAACGGTGAACGGTAGAGGGCATAAGATGGTGTCCTACGCACAGATTTGATACCTTTCCTTTCAAGATACTCCACTATGGGGTATTGCTTGATGCGTGATAAATCTTCTTCTTTCATTGTCATTATAATTATTGGTTGAACATTTATTCATTCTGATTTTATATCGGATTATATTTTGATTATGCTGATAGGGCAAACTTCATTTATTCTTTTTCGTTTCCTAAAGTTTTTCCTCTAAAAACTTTTTTCACTTTCTTCTTACTACATATATTTTGATTGTAAGTGATTGACATTCAGGTATGAGTTGTAGTAAACAACTATACTACATACGCTACTACATCAAACTACTACAACTATTTACCAATGGGCAAGGATGGATTTTCCTAATCTTATACACATAGACAGGACTACAACCCTCACGCCTCTTGCTTACCTTTTCAAAGCCAGCTCTTTTGAGTGCTTCGCCCATACGTTTGAGTGTCAAAGGTTGATGCGTATAAACACCTAAATAAGCGAGTATTTCGGTAGTGGTCATATAAGTACAATGAGGATTGTCCTCTGTTGGCTTTTCAAAACAGCGTAATAGTAGTTCCATTTCTGCGGTCTGTACTTGGAAGTCCTCACTCTCCTTGTAGAGTTCCGTGATTTCTTCATCGTTAAACCAATATCGGAAGCCAGCGTTTAACAAGGCTTCCGCTTCGGTATAGACTGCATCCATAGAAATACCTTTAGCTCGTTCAATATCAATGGCAAGCACCTCAAAGGGTAGAAATCGTCTGCTTCCTGTGGGGTCAGTCAAGAAGTCATTGCCGTTCACTGATGCTACAAAACTTGCCAAGTGTGGGTGTTCCTCCACATACTTGTCGTAGGGCATACGGTATTTGACCATCGGGCAGGTGATGAGGTTCTTCAGTTCGTTCTCGTCCCGCTTATTGAGGGTTTTGAGCTGATCGTCGATGTTTACGATAAGGTTCTGACCGATATAGGTGAGTGTGTCCTTCTCCTGCGGATATATCTTGCCAGTATAGCTGTAACCTTTAAGCGCAGGCGGACAAAGCAAATCAAGAAAGGTGGTCTTGAACTTTCCTTGTTCCCCTGTTAGTACAAGACAGGTATGGTTACGGCATTCACGGTCGTCCATAGCGTTGGCAACCACTGCAACAAGCCATTTGGTAAGGTACGGCAGCCACTTCTCGGAGTTACGGACGGTAACGCACGATGCAAGATTGGCGATGGCGCATTGGTTTATCTCTATCTTGTACAGCACTTCTGAAGCATCAACCGTTGGCAAAGCCTTGAAGTAGTCCTGTATGGGATTGATACGGGGAGAAAAGCTGCTTTCAATGATGGAATAGAGATTGTCGGACGATGTAATGATGCCAACGTCGGAGTCAAGTTCCCTACGGAGAGAGTTGATTTCATAGCGACCAACCTTTGTGAAACGATTGCTTGCATCTTTACTGCTTCGGTATTCCGTCCTGCCCAGCACGGTATTATACCTGAACGCATAGTGCGCACGGAGATAGGTTTCTATCTCGCTGTTCTTGGAGGTGTTTCCCCTGCGTTCGGTAGAATTGCCAGTTGTTTTCATTCTGCTTTTATCTGCTTCATTTTTCATTGTTTACCCGTTTTGGTTTCCAAGAGTGAAGTTACGGCGAGAATGTCAATGTTCCAAGCAATCTGAGCATGCTTGCATAATGTTGCACTCATTGGCAATGAATTTCTCACGGATTTCTGACAGGAAGAAGCAGGAAAATAAGGATTTCAGGCTAATATAAGGGAGCAAGTATAGAAATACTACAAGAAAAGTATGTACTTATTTGCTCCAATCTGCACTGTATTGCTTTGACTAAAACAAACATAGGAAAAAGGAAGATAAGGAACTACAGAATAGTAAGAAAGATAACCGCATTTCCTTCGGTTTCCCTATTCTTCCCTGCTGTTCCCCACTGCTTTGCGGATTGGAAATAAGCGCATACTTTTGCACGCAGAAACATGCGATGAAAAGCAAATCGCAAAAGGAAAATATAAACAAAACAATATAAGACTATGGGATATTTTATCATTACCGACAAGCAATGGGCAATGCTGAGAGACGAGATTATCGCCCTTGCCCAAACCTGCCACAAGGCATTTGGAGAACCGAGCAGACACACCGATTGGCTGCACAACGGTGATGTGTGTCAGCTACTGGGCATCAGTAAGCGCACCTTGCAACATTACCGTGATACGGGTGTACTGCCGTTTACACAAATTGGGCACAAGTGCTATTACAAGCGTGAAGACGTGGAGCGGATGTTACAGACAAAATCGGAGAAAACCAAGAAGAACAAATAAACAAACAATGAAAAAATGGAATCAGTTAGAGATTTGAACATGGATGCGGATGAGATGCAGGTGGTGCTGTCCGCTATCAGCAGTATGAGCAAACGGATAAAAGAAGTGGCACAGACGCACAAGCCTCTCTTTGGCGGTGAGCATTTCCTAACTGGTAAGGAGGTGTGTGAGCGGCTGTATATAAGCCCTCGCACCTTGCAAGACTATCGAGACAGAAAGATTATTCCCTACACGCAGTTTGCAGGAAAGATACTCTACAAGGTTTCGGATTTGGAGAAGTTATTAGAAGAGAATTATAGTGCGTAGATGTTATGAAATATTTAAGGGAAAGATACAGCCTTAATTATAGAAATATTTTGTAACATAATGTTTGGGTCAGGAGGTATTTCTCCTTGACCTTTTCTTTTTTTATAGGAATGAAACACAGTGCCATCAAACGCATTAACAAACTTCTTTCTTCGTAATTCTGTTTATATGTGCCTAAAACACAGTGTTTTTCTCAGAAATCATACTAAAAATTTGGAAATGTCACACAAATTCCCTAAATTTACACCATCTAATTTAGTATAAACCCTTTTAATAAAAAACTTATGAAAAATGGTATTACTACATTGTTGATTTTATTTGCAACAACAGTTGCTGCTTTCTCACAAAGTGTGGAGAGCATTAGTTATTACGAGAAGAATCCAAACTTAGGTGGCGATGTGAAGATTCTCAAGTGTACAAAATCAATTACAGAGGCTCAGACTTTCACCACCTTTGAAGTCGAAGCTCCAGTTTCGGGGCTTCATTATGCCAACTTCTGGGTGTTAGGGACGAAGAAAGCAGATGGCACACTATCTGTTTACAAAGTAATGGTAAACAACGAGTTGCAAGATGATGTCATAGCTCCTGTGTCAAACGACTGGCAGGCGATAGGCTTGAAGAAGTCTTCAAAGGTGTTCCTGAGAAAAGGCAAGAACACCATCTCTATTGTTGGGACTGCTCCTGACGTTCCAGAGGTTGAATTTGTCAGACTTTCTAAGGATTTGGGAAATTCTACCATTTCGTCTCAAAATTACAATGACTATAAGGTAGAACTTAAGACCTTATCTCATGAGAATGCACTCAGTAATGCAGAACCGTCTTTGAATTTCTGTGGCAGAGACACTTTGACTGTACCTTTGTTTGCAAAAGCAAGAAGTGTTTCCTACGACTCTCCTTTGTATGATTTTGAATACATTAGGAATTGCAAAATAAAGTACTCTTTTTTCAAGACAGTTTCTTTCCAGAGAGGACAGCAAATATTTATAGCGACAAACGGAATTGACAACTATGACCATGTTCTTGAGTTGTTCAGTGCAAACAATCCTGAGCGATACACATGGAATGCACATTCCAACAATCAATGCCTTGCTTCCTTGAATGTCAACATTCCTGAGACGGGACTTTACTACGTCAGAGTACGTTCATGGCTCAATGCCACAAGCGGATTTGCTAATGTCAATATCAACGGAGAAAATTATTACAGCAATGTCCCTTTGTTTAGTTTGGGAATAGTATGTAATCAAGGAACAGATCAAGTATATAACACTTTTGTATGCTCCAAGGGAGGTGATCCGATGGTTTGGATAGAATCTTACGGAAATCCATCTGGGATTATTGCTTACAATAATGATTATCAAGGGAATGGAGACTTTGATTGGGGAAGATGGGCGCGAATTAACAAAAAGTACTCAGTAGCAGGCAATGCCGTTTTGTTGTCGCAGTACAGCTCTTATCAGCCAGAAGTTCTTTGCAATGTTTACATAAAATGTAAAAAAAGCAACGTAAATAACGTTACATATGCTGGCTCTTTTCCTTACTTGAAGGAAGACGATGCGATTATGTCCGCTCCCGAGTCTCGAACCTATAACTGCATAAGCTGGTCTGGAGGAATAACATCCTATTGGGAATGGCCTCCTTCGACGTATTCTAACTTCTACGACCCTGACCCGTTGAGGGCTTTTGACAAATTCTATGCGTCAAGAGGACTTACAAGGGTTGGTGCAAATGCTGAAAACGGGACAGTTGCTTTATGGGCTATCGTGCGGAATGGAAAAAGAGAATATACACATGCTTCTGTTCGGGATGGGGCTGATGGCAATTTGCATGGATATGACTGGGAAAGTAAGCCTGGTGCTTTGGCACGAACTTTCCATCCAAGAAACGGAGTGAGAGGTAATTCCTATGGGGAAATCGTAGAATATTACCGTAAAGACACTTCGTTGAGAACAAAACCACAGTTAAGTGCCGATGCAAAAGTAGCACAGGTTTCGTTTACCGATTTGGAGCAAGGTCTCATTGAAAGCAGAATTGCCTTGCTGCCTGCTGGAACAGAAAGCAAGTTCAAGAGTTTAGTTGCACTTTGGAATAAGGATATAAACCAATCTCCTTATAGCAGTTTTGAACAATTAGGAGAATATGACAGTTATCGTCAGCTTAAATCTTATTGCGCATCTGTTCCGTCCAGTCAATTCTTGGTATATAAGGAACTGGGAGAAGGCAACATCTTTATGACTAAACTGTTGGAAGATTTGGCACCACAAATTCCAACAATCAAAAAAGAATCAAAATTTGGGGCTAAGCCTGTGCTAACCGCTCCTGTGGTCATTACGGAGAGCGAGCTGGTTTCTCCTTATGCAAACACGATGCTATATGTGAAAGGATTGATCAGCGGTATGGATTTAACTCCTGCGGTTCAAGAGGATTCAGCCAATCCTACAAAAAATGGCAGTAGCTTTGGTGTAGAAGTCTCGGGGAACACTCTTAGCATAAGCTACACCCTTGAGAATGATTGTCAATTCTCGATGACTATAACAGATGCTTATGGGCATGTTGTTACCTCTTATAAACAGAATAAGTACAAGGGTTCTTATTCATACAAGGCGACATTGCCTCATAGCGGTACATACGTTATAAGTTATAGTGAAAATTACAAGACAAAACAGCAAAAGATAATCGTTGAATAATTCTTTTCTCCGCATACCAAGTTAATTTGGTATGCGGAGAATACTATAAACATAATCAATGTATAACATTTTAGACTATCTCGTAACTGGAGGTGCATTTGTAAAAAACATAACAGTACCTACAGATAAGACTTTATCATCCTTGATGATTTATTCCACATCACTTTGTCAGTCACGGTGTAAACATTGCTCTATTTGGAAAAAGCCAACAGAGCATTTGTCATTATCAGACATCATTCGGATAATGTCGAGCAAGTGCGTAACAAAACGGACAACCGTCGGTCTGGAGGGGGGGGAATTTATTTTACATCCTGAAGCTGATGCAATACTGAACTGGTTTCACAACAACCATACAAACTACACCCTGCTATCAAATTGCCTTGCACCCTCTAAGGTTATCGAGGCTGTAAAGAAATACAAGCCCAAACATCTGTATATTTCCTTAGATGGGAACAAGGAAACATATAAAACTCTAAGAGGGCGTGACGGATATGACAAGGTCATTCAGGTGGTGGAAAGCTGTAAGGACTTTGTTCCCATATCGTTCATGTTCTGCCTTACTCCATGGAACACGTTTGAGGACATGGATTATGTAATTCAGCTTGCCCAGCACTACAACATTGATGTTAGAATAGGCATTTACAATACGATGGATTTCTTTGATACCACCGAGGACCTAATGGAGTTCGGAAATGACTACATAAAAAAGATTCCGCAATCAATCCATAAAACACAGGAAAATTTTGACTTTGTGGCTCTGTACGATGAATGGAAAAAAGGAAATCTGCGCCTAAGATGCCACAGTATATACAATGAACTGGTAATCCATTCCAATGGGAATGTTCCCCTGTGCCAAAATCTGGATGTGATTCTCGGCAATGTTCACAACAATACTCTTGACGAAATCTTCAATTCACAAAGGACTGCTAAGATTCAATGTGAGTATTCCCATAACTGCAACAAATGCTGGATTAACTACCATCGAAAATTTGACATAATACTTCTCCGTGCAGCCGAGAGGTTTTTCCCTAAAAAACTTATCGAAACGTTTTACGGGAAATATCAGTGGACTGCTGATGAAAAATGCACGTACCGCAAATATTTCAAAGGATTAATATAGCCTAAATGACAGACATTCAGAAAATCATCAGACTTTACAAGCGCAGAAGGGATAATAAATATCTCTCCGACTGTTATGAGAAGAACTATGCTATAATTGGTTTTGGAAATCACACCATCCATAACCTTTTCCCCGTCATCCAATTTTTACAAGTCAACGTGAAGTATGTGTGCTGTTCTTCCACGAAAAAGGCAGAACTGATAGGGAAAAAATTCAAGGGCATAATAGGGACAACATCTATAAAGGATATTCTCAATGACGAGACAGTCGCAGGAGTGTTTGTGTCAGCCACACCTGCGTCACATTTTAAAATTGCATCAGAAGTTATAAAATCGGGGAAATCTCTTTTTATAGAAAAACCTCCCTGTATGTGTTTAAAGGAACTAAACAGCCTTATTGACAAGCAAAGGTTATTTGGGTTTAACACCACAGTTGTCGGAATGCAAAAAAGATATTCCCCGCTTGTTTCCAGATTAAGAAAGGAAATAAAAGGCAGGGAATTAAATAGTTACAGCCTACGTTACCAAACGGGATTGTACCCCGAAGGCAATGAGATATACGATTTGTTTATACACCCTATCGACTTGGTTGTTTTTCTTTTTGGAGAGGCTAAGATACTGGCGACGCATAAAGTCAAAAGCACAAAAAAGGGTGGTGTGACCTACCTGCTGATGCTGGAACATGACAATATTATTGGTACTTTGGAATTATCCACACTTTATTCTTGGAAAGATGCTATTGAAAATGTCAGAGTGAACACGCAGGACGGGACGTATGAAATAGACCAGATGGAGCGACTGTCATTTGTGCCATCAGTACGTACCATAGGTGGAATACCAATCGAAAAAGTGCTCCCCACCAAATCATCCAACGAGTGTCTTTTATCAAGAAACAACTTCAATCCCATCTTGGCAAACAATCAGATTTACACACAGGGATATTTTAACGAGATAAAGATGTTCGTGGAAATGACGGAAATGAAAAATGGTACAACAGAAGAAGATACGGATTTTATGACGCTGCGTTCCACATACGCTATATTAGAAGAATTAAACAATATAAGATAAAAAAGATGAGACATTTATTTACATCGGAGTCCGTTTCAGAAGGACATCCCGATAAGATTTCAGACCAAATTTCAGATGCGTTGCTTGACTATTTCCTTGCTTATGACGGCAATGCTCACTGTGCAATAGAAACATTCGTAACGACAGGACAGGTGGTCATTATGGGTGAAGTGCGTTCCAATACATACATCGACCTTCAGAATGTTGCCCGCGAAACAATAAACAAGGCTGGTTACACAAAAGCTGAATATCAGTTTGACGGTGATTCATGCGGTATCCTCACGGCTATTCACGAGCAGAGCGATGATATAAACAGAGGCGTTTCCAATAAAAATACGGACGAGCAGGGTGCAGGAGACCAAGGTATGATGTTCGGCTATGCTACCAATGAAACCGAAAATTATATGCCAGTTTCTCTTGATTTGGCACATCTCATTATGAGAACACTCTCCGACATACGCAAGGAGGGCAAGGAAATGACTTATTTACGCCCCGATGCAAAAAGTCAGGTAACAATAGAATACACCGAGAACAAAAAACCTCTGCGCATTGATACAATAGTGGTAAGCACTCAGCATGACGATTTTGACGTGGACGACAAGAAGATGCTGGACAAGATTAAGAACGATGTGATTAACATTCTTATGCCTCGTGTCATTTCCCAATGCGATTCCAAAACACAAAAGCTGTTCAACAGTAACATAAAGTATCTTGTAAATCCAACAGGAAAATTTGTTATAGGAGGTCCGCATGGGGATACGGGACTTACTGGGCGAAAAATAATTGTGGATACATATGGGGGACGAGGAGCACATGGCGGAGGTGCTTTCTCTGGAAAGGATTCAAGCAAGGTAGATCGCAGTGCTGCTTATATGGCACGATATATTGCCAAAAATATGGTAGCAGCAGGGGTTGCGGACGAAATTCTTGTGCAGCTGGCTTATGCCATCGGTGTGGCTGCTCCTGTCAGCGTATCGGTTGATACATATGGACACAATAATGTCGGAATGTCGGACGGAGAAATTGCACAGAAGATTTTTGAAATGTTCGACCTGCGCCCTAAAGCCATTGAAAGGCAGCTTAAACTAAACCAGCCGATGTACACGGAAACGGCAGCCTATGGTCACATGGGACGGAAAAATGAAGTTGTGAACAAAACATTTACAAGCAGGTATCATGGAACAAAAAACATTCAGGTGGAATTGTTTACATGGGAGAAATTAGACATGGTGGATACAATAAAAGAAAGTTTCCGCATAAAATAATTAGGGACGATGATAAGGACTAAGGGACTCTCTGTCATGTTGCTTATTTTGGAATTGCTTTTGGGACTCATGGAATTTCTTTGTCTCTCCGGGTGTGGAAACGACAGGGAAGAATATGAGTACATCTATTACCCTAAAGGCACTTCATGGAGAGAAATAGTGACAGACCCTTCCCGTCCTTTTTTCTATCAGATTTATCTATATACTGTCAGGGAAGACACCATCATTAAGGGAGACGAATACAGGAAAGTTTATGTAAATGGCAAGAAAAATGCCGTTTTCTACCTCCACGAGCAGGGAAAACAAATTTTTTATTACGACAAGTCCATTCCCAAACCCTTACTTGTCTATGATTTTGAATGGAAAATAGGCAAGCCTGTTTCTGCATTTTTGGTTGATGACAGAAGTTTCCATATAATTGATACCATCAGGCAAATCAGCAGAGAAAAGTTGTCGCTTCATCAGGAATACAAATACATAGACACTCCGCTGGGCAGATATGTAAACTCTATAGGATTTGTAGACCAATCTCTCTTTCCGTATTCTATGTCCAAAGCAAGGGAAGGTTTCATTATTAAGACAATATATTTTGAGCGAGGGGAAAATGAGATGTTTAGTAACCATAATTATGACTATTTGTGGCAATAGAATTGTTGCCTTCAAGGAATATGCACGACAGCTAAGAAAAACCTTCTTGTATTTGTCAATCTTATCTACATAGCCGTATCCGAAAGTTCACAATCCTCTCTGACTCTATTCTATAGTTAATAGAAACATATTCTTTCCGTTCACTTGT
>ERZ1674045.472-NODE-472-length-11179-cov-2.665768_pt1 | contig 11179 bp, 8 predicted proteins | sample MGYA00581131_ERZ1674045 | MGnify/ENA primary metagenome ERZ1674045 (study PRJEB41354, sample SAMEA4873299) | human saliva metagenome | biome: human-associated habitat [ENVO:00009003]; feature: mouth environment [ENVO:08000002]; material: saliva material...
AACCGGGGACCTACGCATTACGAATGCGTTGCTCTACCAACTGAGCCATATCGGCAAAAGCGAATGCAAAGATACATACAAAAAAGGAGAAATCAAAATATTTGTAGATATTTTTACTTGCTATTAAAACAATATTCTGTTTAACAATACTTTGGTTTCTTTCTATTATAAACTTGCTATTTTAATTTTCAATTACGCTATATAGATAAATGTACAACATTATTTTTTACTTTCAATAATAATATTATTATGAGATAATAGAATTTGTATTTTTTTATTTATTTTTGCAACCAAAATAATTATTCAAAATAACAGTAATGAGAAAAAGGAATTTATTTATTACAGCCTTTCTATGTATATTAACTCTTTCTATACAGGCACAAGAAAATTATTATGGTAAGATTGTTGATAATAAACAGCAACCTATATCTTTTGCAAATGTAGCCTTACTTAATGCTAACGATTCATCGTTTGTTACAGGAGTAACGACAGATGAAGATGGAAAGTTTAATCTTTTAAATGTATCAAAAGGGTTATTAAAGATTTCTCGAATTGGATATAACGACCAAATAATAAATGCAAAGCCTAACACTCCTTTATCTGTAATACTTTCGTCAGCAATAACAAACTTAGAAGGAGTTGAAGTTGCATTGCGCCGACCTATAACACGTATAGAAGGCGACGCTTTGGTTACTTCCATAAAAGGAACCATTCTTGAGAACGTGGGTAATGCCAACGATGTTTTAGGACATCTACCAGGAATTATAACTACTGCAAAAGGCATAGCTGTATTCGGAAAAGGAAAACCCTTAGTGTATATTAATGGAAGAAAGGTGAATAATGATAATTTGTTAGAACAACTTAAATCAAATAAAATTAAAAAGGTGGAAGTTGTTATGAATCCCGGTGCTCGTTATAATGCAACTGTCAATGCAGTGATACGTATTACGTCTGAAAGAGCACCCGGTGAAGGTCTTGCTTTTGATAGCACCACGAAATTAAGCTATTGTGATTATCTGAATGGTTCAGAGATAATCAATGCAAATTATCGTCGTGATAAGCTCGATATCTTTGCCGATTTGGAATATTCAAGGAAGAAAACGAAAGGAAGTAGTAACAATTTGCAGAATACATGGCTCGCGTCGCAATATACACAGAATGTTGATATGAGCCAGAAAGAAACTTCTAAACTGTATGATAGCAGATTAGGATTTAATTATACCATTTCGCCTGTTCACGCTTTTGGATTGTTCTATAAAGTTTCTCATAATCCAACGGATTTTTGTTCGTTATATAATACACAATCGTGGATAAACAATATTTTGAACGATGAAAACAATGTAGTGGACTACAATAATGCCAAAATAACTACACATAATGTAGATGCATATTACACCAATCAGATAGGTAAATGGACTTTAAACACTACCTTTGATGTATTATGGAAGTATGCAAAAGGGAATGAGAATATTAACGAGACGCATCTTAATATAAGCAATCGGACGATAACTTCTACGGATAAGATTTCTTCTCGTATGTTAGCTGGCGAGTTCCATTTATCTCACCCCTTTTTAAAAGGGCAAATAAATTTAGGAACTGAAATATCTGACAGTCATCGTGATGAAAATTTTGTGAATATAGAGAATGTTCTTCCTTCTAATAATCCATTAATAAAAGAAATGAACACAGCCGTATATTTAGAAATGATGCAACGACTGGGTAAGATAGGCTTCCAAATTGGTGTTCGTTATGAACATATAAACAGTAATTACTATGAAAACAAACAAAAAATAGAAGAACAATCTCGTGTTTACAATAAACTCTTTCCAACAATAATGATGATGATGCCAATAAACAGAGGAATGGTACAGTTGAGTTATACTAAGAAATATAATCGTCCTTTGTATTCGCAACTTGGAGGAAGAGTATCGTATGTAAATAAATATCTTTATCAAAGTGGTAATCCAAATCTTCGTCCATCATACGTTGATAATATCTCGTGCAATATACAATATAGCTGGGCAATGCTTATGCTTAATTATGCATACACAACAGATAAGATAATTACATCTGCACTAGATTATGGTAACGGTAATGCTACTTTATTTAAAAATATGAATTCTGAATACAAAATGACAGAATTACAATTAGTATTACAAGTATCACCACAATTCAAACGTTATTATCCAGCTTTAATGGTAGGAATGTTTGTTCCATTCTATAAAGAAATGTATAAAGGAGAAACAAAGTCTTTCAATAGAGTTATAGGTATTGTTAAATTCAATAATATTATTTCTTTAACACCAACTTGTATGCTGAGTGCTGATCTTAGTTGGCGCAGTAAAGGCAATGCAGAGAATATGGATATGGCGCAGACTTGGCAAATTAATGCAGGCTTAATGAAACAATTGGGAAAAAATTGGAAAATGAAGCTAATGATTAACGACATATTTAATAGTGCTCGCAAAAATTGTTTCACACTTTATAGTGGAGTTCGAGAAATTGAGATGGCAAAGTTTTTTAATACTCGTTCTATTGAGTGTACATTAACTTATAGTTTCAATACCATTAAATCTAAATATAAAGGAAAAGGTGCTGGTAATAACGAGAAAGACAGATTATAGATAGTCATTAAAAATAATTCTAATTAATGTTCACTGAATTAATAAATCACTATATTCGTATACAACAAGATCACAGTTCATAATTTGATTTATTGTTGAACTGAGGTACTATTCAGTAAGTGCACAACAAAGTTCCATAAGAAGCTCATTACATTCTTACTAACAATACTAGTTAAACAGTCTCTTCTACAAATAGAAAGAGGCTGTTTTTACATTAGGAAGTCGCAAATACCACTGTTTTAGCGGGATTATCTTTCAGTTTCTCTTATTTTATTTGTATCTTTGCCATATCAGTTGTACGATTTTTACTCTACGAAGATTAGCAAATGTAACAATTGTGTAAAACTCTGAACAATCTATTATTGCTCAAGAGTTAATAAGATTTTAGAAAAAGAAAGAAGAACCAATAAATCATATAGTGAAAAAGAAAGAAGAAGAAACACCCGTAGTATCAACTTATAACAAGGATGATAAGCATTTTTGGGCGGCATTCCTTAATTTGGCACGCCATAATGTCTATATTACAATCAACCATATTAACAAGCTACTGGAAATACGAGAAATCGACAATGACGAGAAGGTATTAGATATCAAAGCTCTTTGGCAAAAAGTTAATAAAGACCTTAATCAGAAAGCTCGGTTAAGAGAACTGATGACAAAACACTTCCCATTCTTGGAAACTGCAATATACAGCAAAAACAAAGAAGATAAGGAAGAAGTAAAACAAGAAAAACAAGCCACAGCCCAATCGTTTAAAAGTCTGGAGCATTGTTTATTTCTCTTTTTAGAGAAGCTTCAAGAAGCAAGAAACTATTATTCTCATTACAAGTATTCTGAATCTACAAAAGAGCCAGTGTTAGAGAAAGAATTACTGAAAAAGATGTATAATATCTTTGATAACAATATCCAGTTAGTGATAAAAGATTACCAACATAACAAAGATATAAACCCTGACGAAGATTTCAAGCATCTTGACAGAACAGAAAAAGAATTTAATTATTATTTTACACAAGATAAAAAAGGAAAAATAACCGAAAGTGGTTTGCTCTTTTTCGTTTCCTTATTCCTTGAAAAGAAAGATGCAATATGGATGCAGCAAAAGTTTACAGGCTTTAAAGATAATCGGGAAAACAATAAGCAAATGACCCACGAGGTATTTTGCAGGAGCCGAATGCTTTTGCCAAAACTACGATTGGAAAGCACGCAAACACAAGATTGGATTTTGCTCGATATGCTCAACGAACTTATACGTTGTCCTAAATCGTTGTATGAACGCCTGAAAGGAGAAGACAGAAAAAAGTTTGAAGTTCCTTTTGATTCTACAGACGAAGACTACGATGCAGAGCAAGATCCATTTAAAAACACATTGATAAGGCACCAAGACCGTTTCCCTTACTTTATATTGCGTTATTTCGACTATAACGAAATATTCAAAAATCTTCGTTTTCAAATAGATTTAGGCACCTATCACTTCTCTATTTATAAGAAACTAATTGGTGGTCAAAAAGAAGACCGCCACCTTACGCATAAACTTTATGGTTTTGAACGCATACAAGAGTTTACAAAGCAGCACCGCCCCGATGATTGGAAAGCAATCGTAAAGGATTTTGATACTTACGAAACTTCAGAAGAGCCATATATCTCTGAAACCACACCTCATTATCATTTGGAGAACCAAAAGATTGGCATTAGATTTAAGAATGATAACGATAAAATTTGGCCATCGCTCGAAACAAATGGAGAAAATAATGAAAAAAGCAAGTATAAACTTGATAAGCAATACCAAGCAGAAGCTTTCTTGAGCGTACACGAACTTTTGCCAATGATGTTCTACTATCTGTTGTTAAAGAAAGAAGAGCCAAATAATGACAAGAAAAATGCAAGTAGAGTGGAAGGCTTTATTAAAAGAGAAATCAGAGATATATTTAAACTCTATGACGCATTTGCAAATGACGAGATAAACAACATAGACGATTTAAAAAAATACTATAAGGACAAGAATGTTGAAATAAGACATCTGCCCAAACAAATGATTGCCATATTGGAAAGCAAGCCTAAAGATATGGCAAAAGAGGCGAAACGCAAGCAAAAGGAAATGGTAAAGGATACCAAGAAATTGCTTGCGACTCTTGAAAAACAAACACAAAAAGAAAAAGAAGATGAGGGAAGAAATGTAAAACTCTTGAAATCTGGCGAGATTGCCAGATGGCTGGTAAACGATATGATGCGCTTTCAGCCTGTTCAAAAAGACAATGAGGGTAAACCACTGAACAATAGTAAAGCCAACAGCACAGAATATCAAATGCTGCAACGCTCTCTTGCACTTTATAATAAGGAAGAAAAACCAACTCGTTACTTCAGACAAGTTAATCTCATAGAGAGTAGCAATCCCCACCCTTTCTTAAAATGGACGAAGTGGGAAGAATGCAATAATATCTTAACTTTCTATCATCGTTATCTGACAAAAAAGATAGAATTTCTAAATAAGCTAAAGCCTGAAGATTGGAAGAAGAACCAATATTTCCTTAAAGTTAAAGAGCCAAAGACCAACCGCGAAACATTAGTGCAAGGGTGGAAAAATGGCTTTAATCTGCCACGTGGTATCTTTACAGAACCCATCAGAGAATGGTTTGAAAGGCATCAAAACGATTCTGAGGAATATAAGAAAGTTGAAAAACTCAACAAAGCTGGCTTGGTTACAAAGGTAATACCCTTGTTCTTCAAAGAAGAACCTTTTAAAGAAGATACCAAAAAAGAAATTAACGACTGGGTACAGCCATTTTATAGCTTCCCTTACAATGTGGGCAATATACACAAACCCAAAGAAGAGGATTTCTTACATCGTGAGGAACGTATAGAACTGTGGGATAAAAAGAAAGACAAGTTCAAGGGTTATAAAGAAAAAATAAAGTCCAAGAAGTTGACGGAAAAGGAAAAAGAAGAATTTCGTTCTTATCTTGAATTTCAATCTTGGAATAAGTTCGAGCGAGAATTACGACTTGTACGAAACCAAGACATCGTAACGTGGCTGTTGTGTAAGGAACTGATTGATAAACTGAAAATAGACGAACTCAATATTGAAGAACTGAAAAAGCTACGCTTAAATAATATTGATACAGACACAGCAAAAAAGGAAAAGAACAATATTCTGAACAGAGTAATGCCGATGGAACTGCCTGTTACGGTGTACGAAGTAAGCAAAGCAGGCAATATAATAAAGGATAAACCTTTGCATACCATTTATATAAAAGAGGCTAAAACCAAACTTTTAAAACAAGGAAACTTCAAGGCTTTGGTAAAAGACCGCAGACTTAATGGTTTATTCTCGTTCGTTAAAACCAACTCTGAAGCAGAATCGAAGAGAAATCCTATCAGTAAGTTACGTGTAGAACATGAACTCGGAGAATATCAAGAAGCAAGAATAGAAATTATCAAAGATATGTTGGCGTTAGAAGAAACGCTGATAAATAAATATAAAGATTTGCCAACCAACAAGTTCAGTGATATGCTAAATAGTTGGTTGGAGGGTAAAGACGAGGCAGACAAAGCAAGGTTTCAAAATGATGTAGACTTTCTTATTGCTGTACGGAATGCCTTTTCGCACAACCAATACCCAATGCACAACAAAATAGAATTCGCAAATATTAAGCCATTCAGTCTTTATACAATGAATAATTCGGAAGAAAAAGGACTTGGTATTGCCAATCAGCTAAAGGATAAAACCAAAGAAACAAAAGACAAAATAATAGAAATAGAAAAGCCAATAGAAACTAAAGAATAAGATTATGGATTGTACATCAATAACACAAGAGGTGATTATTGCTTTAATTACTTCTTTGATTAGTTCGGCAACTATCATTTTTGCAGGCTACCAAACGTATCTTAATGCTATCAAGAAACTACATAAAGAGAGTATTGAGAATATTGAGCGTGCAAAATATGAAGCCATATTAAAGGCACACCAAAGCATTTATAAATTGCTTAGGTTTACCACTGATACAGAAAACGACGACTGCATTTTATTGTGGGAGCAATCTAAAAGCAGTAAAGAGAAAGTTTATTATTTCAAAAAAGCTAATATACATAAGTTTATAAAAGAGCTAACCGAAGAGATATACAACAAAGGTAATGGTATATATCTATCGAAAGAGGTTATTTTGCTGGTATTCAAATATAGAACCCTTGTTCATAAACTTTTGCTTGCTGAAAAGAACAACCCTGATGAGAAAATAATGATAGGTAAACGAGAGATTGTAAAGAGTATGATAGAAATTCATCAGAATCTTTCAATACAAATCAGAAATGATATAAATTTAAAACAACGAGATTTATGTTTAAATAGTGAGAATAAATAAGAAGAATATCAGAAAATAAAGAAATAAAATATATAATAATCAGACACTTAGGTTAAGGTTGCATCTGCCTTCTGTTTGAAAGGTAAAAACAACGCCCCTACGATATACAGGCTCACCCTGTGGGTTGCATCTGCCTTCTGTTTGAAAGGTAAAAACAACTTACTTGTTTTTTACCTTTTCTAATGTGATGTTGTATCTGCCTTCTGTTTGAAAGGTAAAAACAACCAGCCGAAAAGCAAGTATTAGATGCAGAAGGTTGTGTCTGCCTTCTGTTTGAAAGGTAAAAACAACTGACGAACTAATCGTTATAAAGAACGATATGTTGTATCTGCCTTCTGTTTGAAAGGTAAAAACAACGGCTTAACAAGTAAGTGTACAGAATGTGAAGGGTAAAAATAAATTGGGAAAAATGCCTTTTAAGGAGAGAGAAAGGCAAGAAAAGTGGAAATAGTTTTCACAAGCAAAACTGTTGATAATTATTTCGTTATCAGCTTATTGTGAAATCTGTTTTTTCATGGGAAAGTACAGAATATACATAATACAAAATCGCCTCTTTTGAAATTCAAAAGAGGCGGTTTTGTGTCGTAAAATAGGCATTCTTGCGCAGCTATTTAGACGCTTTTAAATGCAAAAAATACCATTGAAAGCCACATGTACATTCGTTAAAATATAAGACCCTTTTTATTGTTTTGAAAGTATGGCGATATGCCGTATTGTTTTATGATTTCATCGTATATCTTTGTCCATATAGAAACTATAAGGGACTTTATCGGTCTTGGAATATTAGGATAAAGATGCCATTAGTTCAGCACGCCAATGATTGTTCCACGCATCTTCGATGGTATTCGAATAGTTCGTTATGCGATAATAATCGTTGTCGTCGTGATGATAGATAAAGCAATTATCAACACCTTCTATTATCCATTGTAATATGTCAGCCTCGTTTCGGTCTAACTTTTTAGCCGAAACGAAGTTGATAAGAAGCTGCAATTTGTCTGTATCAAAATAATTTTCTTCAAACAACTGATAGCAAAATGTATCGTCAATATCATCGTTCTTGTTTTTTGCAAGAAGATTATCGGCAGATATATCCCCTACTTTCACTTCTTTTGATTGCTTTTTATCCATTTATTTTGCTATCTTTTGTATGGTTGTTGTGTTACTTTTATGAAATCAGAAAAACCATTGTTACTACTGATTGTAAGCGTTTAATCGGGCAAGGTAGAATTTTTTAAAGTCAGTCCACCTATAATAAAAAGGTGTAGACGTGGCAGGTAATGACATCGTAGCTTCTTCCTCGTTTAGTAATGCCTTCACCAACAAGTCGGCTTTCGGATTTTTTTGGTTTCTGTAAAATATAAGTTGTATATTTGCTGCCATTGGAAAACGTACAAATGCTGCACTGCATTTATCCCGAGTAAAAACTTTGCAGCCTTGTTCCGTTGTGCAAAGATAAACATTTTTGACTAATATCGGCTATTTGTCGCTGTCGAAATATAAATACTCGCACGTTTAAAAATAGCAGAGAAAAAGGAAACAAGAAAGAAAGTCCCCTACCCTAATTCGCCCCTCCAAAAAACTATAATAACAAAATAAAAATTTATAATTATAAAACAGCAAAGTTTTTATTATAAATTTTTATTTTGTTATTATAATCTTGCGGGAGGTTCTACGTTATCATAGAAACAATGTTATTTAAAGAAAGAATATGTACACTCGTCTACATAAAAAGAGAACAAAAAAATACTACCGAGAAATAGTAAATTTGGCTATTGAGGAGACAAAAAACTTAATGGAAATGTCTCCAAAAGTGGCAATATACACATCAATTTATAATCAGCTGGTCGATATAAAACAAAACATTATAGAAGAAAATAAAGTTTTCTCCAGATTCGAATTATATAAAAGATATTCTTTAGGAATGATTGCTGTGAAAAATTTTGATGAGAATGTTGATGAATACGCTCAGAAACTAATAGATAGCTACGGAGGTACTTTCGATTATAATAAAATGCCTGAAGAATAACTATACACTATCAAGAAAACACAATTGCCGAATGTAAAAAAATATAATACAACTGCCTAAGTTCAGGCAGTAGTAACCTACACAATATCTCCCATTTCTAAGAAAACTACATTTTTAAAATTGTTATTCTCGCAAAAGTCTTTCACCCTTTCGGTACACAAAAGAAAAGCAGAGTTTTTAAGAGAAAAGAAATCGTAGTTGCTAACTAAATTGGAACTGAAAAACAGTTCATTTCCTTGTTCTCGTGGAATAACTATTCCTCCCCTTATCTCAGCAATTCCGCTTAAATTAACGATACCTCTTTCGTCTCTTTCTACTGCATTTTGAGGAAGGCTATCGAAACTTATCAGACTATAAAAAGCTGTTAGGGGAATCTCTTCTTTGGGCAACCATTTTAAACGTTTGATATTTCTTGCTTTTGGTTCTTTCTGCGTTTTATTGTAGCGCAAATCTACACCTTTCAGTTCTTTAAAATTTTCTTTTAATAGTTCAAACACAGATGTTTTACAAACATTTATAGCACCACAAAACACAAAATCACCGATTTTATTTCCACGCTGCACCAGTCGTCCCACCAAACGTCTAAAATATCAACTTCTTTTATGTATTGTTCATTACTTGGGCGAAGAAGTGCGAAACCATCTTTTCCCACATAACTCGTTATACAATATATTTTCATTTTCTAAACTTCGGTTTATATACAATAAATTCTGATAGCAAATATGGAAAGATAAATTTAGACGAACAAGAAATAATAAGACTTTCTATTTAGCTTAACATGTCCTTAAAATAAGTTTACGAACAAATATTCATCTGTGCTTAATAGTGTTTTCCCACATTTAAGCACAGGTATTATAAAATTCCTATCATTTTAATACCTTTTCAGCATTGGCGATGAAAGGAAGTTATTAAGGACAGAATTATGTATATTTGTTCACATTAAACAAATTTACTTGTTCAAAACAAGCAAGATAAGAAAAAAATAAGCATTAAGTTGTCTTTCTTTATAAAAAGATGTAACTTTGTAGGACACAATAAAAAGCATTTACTAAATCTTATAAATTATGGAAGAGAATTATTTTGCCCCATCAGAGTTGATTATTAACGAAGATGGAAGTATTTTCCACCTTCATTTAAAACCACATGAGCTGGCAGACAAAGTTATTCTAGTGGGCGATCCTGGAAGAGTTGCCTTAGTAGCATCACATTTTGATGGCGTAGAATGTGAAGTGAACAATAGAGAATTCAGAACCATAACGGGTAATTTCAAAAATAAACGAATAACCATTGTAAGTACAGGTATAGGATGCGACAATATAGATATTGTCCTTAACGAACTAGATGCATTAGCTAATATAGATTTTGAAACAAGAAAAGAAAAAACAAATTTACGACAACTAACCTTGGTTCGTATCGGTACTTGTGGTGGACTCCAAAAAAATACTCCAATAGGAACATTCATTGCATCAAAGAAAAGTATAGGTTTTGATGGATTGCTTAATTATTATGCAAAACGTGAAGAGTTAGATATTACGTTCGAGAATGAATTTAAGAAGCAAGTAAATTGGAATCCACAATTAGGAAATCCATACGTGGCTGATGCCGATATGAAATTGTTAGAACAGATTGCACAAGATGATATGGTGCGTGGCATTACCATATCTTGTGGAGGTTTTTTTGGACCACAAGGAAGACGATTACGCATACCATTGGCAGATCCACTATTAAACGAGAAAATAGTAAAGTTTGAATATAATGGAGATAGAATAACAAACTTTGAGATGGAAAGTAGTGCATTAGCTGGTCTTGCGCAACATTTGGGACATAAAGCTTTAACATGTTGTATGGTAATTGCCAATCGCCGACAGAAAGAAGCTAACTCTGGCTATAAAAATACAATAGATGGTTTAATAAAGAAGGTACTTGAAAGAATATAATCTTGATACTTCATAAACGAAACAACGTAAGGGTTTATAGACAATATAGTATATTTACATAACTTCTACTTTTAATTATATAATGCAAGTATATAATAATCCGCTAAACTCTAATGATACTATTTGTGCAGTAGCAACACAACCAGGAGGTGCAATAGGAATAATCAGGGTTTCGGGAAACGATGCTATCCGAATAATTGATTCCATATTCTCACGAAGAATATTAGATGCTCCAGC
>ERZ1674045.478-NODE-478-length-11087-cov-3.132070_pt1 | contig 11087 bp, 8 predicted proteins | sample MGYA00581131_ERZ1674045 | MGnify/ENA primary metagenome ERZ1674045 (study PRJEB41354, sample SAMEA4873299) | human saliva metagenome | biome: human-associated habitat [ENVO:00009003]; feature: mouth environment [ENVO:08000002]; material: saliva material...
CATCATCCGTATGAGCCGACAGATTATTGCGTCTTAGAGCGGTTGGCGAACAGCGGTCATATTCGTAAGAAACACACCCTCATTGATTATGGCAGTGGCAAGGGCCGTGTTAGCATTTTTATGGCTTATCAAACGGGCTGTCACTCCATCGGTATCGAATATGATGAACGATTATATGAAAAGGCTCTTATCAATGGTGAAAGCCCAGCAGCGCGCAATCGGGTAAGTTTTGTGCATGGTGATGCGGCGCTCTATGAATTGCCAGCTCAATCAGATCGATGTTTTTTCTTTAATCCCTTTGCGCTCCATACGATTAAGCGCGTATTAGGAAATATCTTTGATTCCTTATACCATCATCCTCGGGAGATTAAACTCTTTTTCTACTATGTTAACGAAGAGGTGGAAAACTTCTTAAATAACCATGTGCGACTCGAACAAGAAGAACCTATCGACTGCAGCGATCTCTTTGAAGAAAAGGATGTAAAGGAGCGAATTCTCGTCTATTCCGTTAATCTATTTTAAATAACTACACCTCGATTTCAATGATTCTTTAGTAAACCTCGATTTAAATGATCCTTTAGTAGTTTTAATTTACAGTACCAAGGATTGTTCGAATCGAGGTTTTTATTTTAATTTTTATTCTACTTTTATGGGGCTTTCACCTATATTATTAAGGAAAAAGCCTATAAATTCTGCTATAATAATATATTAGAGATTATAAAATCAATTTATTTTTTACCGTTCTATACATTGATTCGTATGCGCTAGTTTAGCGGGTAGGGATGAGTGTATTGAATACAGGAGGTACGCATGGAACTCATCGATACAGTATTGATTGAACGCATTCGCAAGGCCTTAATTAAACGTTACGACCGAGATCAACAAATTCAACAAATGATTGAAGAAATCGGCGCCGAAGAGGGCCTTAATGAGTCTGAACTGGCTATCGTTTACCAAGCCTATTTAGAGGTAAAGGAACGAGTATACTATACATCTACTCTCGTTGATTTGTGGAACCAAATAGAAGAGGTTCAAAAACGGATCTCCTTGTTGCATACCTACGAATCTCTTGAGCAAGATTTGTTTGGTGATGTACTTGGCGACGATAAGGAAGACATTATTCTGTCCGATACGTCGTATCTTGGTAAGGGAGCTAGTCATAACGACGACGTGTACGCTATGGAACAGGTGCAATTATCCGATGTGCCGGTGCAACATGATTCCACAGTGGGCATGAACCACATTAAATTGAACGAATTAAACTCTATAGGTGGCCTTTTCACAGGCTCTGGTGAAAGCTCCGTTAAGGAAATCGTTGATCTTGAGGATGCGACTATTGAGCACCTTGACGTAAATCCACTAGACGGCGTTGAAAGCTTAGAAGTTCGTCATTTAAACGAGGAAAATCCTTTTGATGATGATGATTTGGAAGAAATATTATCATCTAAGAACAAAGATAAAAAATCTAAAAAAGATAAGAAATTAGAGGAAGAAGATGTATTGGATGAAGAGGATATGTCCTCTATTGATCCATATACTGCGGTAAATGCATTGTTATTTGGTAAAGCTGGTTTGGAGTCCGATAAAGCAAATAAGAAGCTAGAAAAGATTCTTAAGAAGCAATTGAAACGCGTTGATGATGAATGGGCGCGGATCAACGGCTCTGACGTAAAGAAATCCAAGGACGAAAAAAAATCTAAAGAAGATAAGAAATCTAAAGAGGATAAAAAGTCTAAGGAAGATAAAAAAGAGAAAAAACACAAAAAGTCCAAGGAAGAAAAACAGGCTAAGGACGAAGAAAAGTTAAAGAAAAAGAAAGATAAGGCTGAAAAGAAGCTTAAAGTCTTGAACGATAAGTTAAAAACAGTATTTTTGGCGGATACTTTCAAGAAAAAAGATAAGAAGAAAGATAAGAAAAAGGATAAAAAGTCCGAAAAGGATAGATCCGAAAAAAAGCAGAAACGATAGTTTCCGTATGGAATAGTAAGGCCTCTGAACAGGGGGCTAAGGAGAGTACTAGTGCAAAGAAATCGGCAGGTGCTGGAACTATCGACCGTGGATGCGGTAAATGCAAACGATGTAAGGGGCCTAAATGTAAGAAATATCCAAGATAGTTATGTAGTGTTAGGTAAATAGTTAGAGTTATAAGATACAACAGTTAGGGGTAATGATGAACCGATGGCAGCGATTATTTGAAGGCATACGAACAGAGATTAAGGTGTTTATCTTTTTCTCTGCTTTGTTGACTGCATTTAGAATCGTGTTTCTTGCAGTATTTCAATCACAACTAGCTTCTGTGACGATGGAGAATATCCTCACGTCCTTGTGGCTAGGCTTTAGATTGAGTCTCAAGACCGTCGGTTCTTTGTGTTTACTAGGCTTTTTAGGAGGTACGTTGGTGTATACCTTTGTACCTAAATGGCCGTCCTTACGCATTAAACAAGTTCTCTATTCCATAACGACTGTACTGTTGACCTTCCTATTCTTAGGTCGCATTCCGTTTTACAAAATATTTAACTCCTCTTATAATGCGATGCTCATCAATGGTAAAAACGATGATATTAGCGCCATTGTAAATACGGCAATCAACGAATATAACGCCCTCATGTACATCGTTGGGGCCGTAGTATTGAGCGCAGCTCTTTGCTGGTTCCTCGTTCGCTTCTTAGGATGGGGTGCGAAGAAATATAGCGATTATGTTGGTAATGACCTGAGTGGTAGTGAACAAGTTAGCTGTCCTACATGGTATCCAAAGACGAAGAAAACGCAGTGGATGACGGGCATTGGGCTCACTGTAGTTATCGCCGTACTAGGTCTATTCTTTAGATTTGGCGGTGCTTTCAGTTATACGAATTCCATTAACTGGGAAAGCGCGGCGCGTCTAAGCTCTAATTTATTGAACGAAAATATCCTCGATGATGTGCAGGCCTTGTATCGCGTTAAAAGCATTGCAAAACGGACGGCTGAGCTAGAGGTTATTAACTTAACTCCTCAAGAGTTAAACGAAAAAATCACTGCTGTAGGTGGTAAACCTAATGGCACTAACTTTGATGGTTCTTTCACGAGAACTATTACGACAGAGCGCCTAGCGGAGCAACCGCAGTCCATCAATATCGTTCTCGGTGAATCCTATGGTTTGTGGCCATTCCTCAGTGAATATAACGAACCTGGTGCGTACCTCGTTGAACAAGGTCGTAAATACACTGCCAGTCCTCAAGCGATGAGCACGCAGCTAGCCCTTGCTCAAGGTACGGGCACCATGCCTGCTATCAATGGTTTGTTAACAGGTATGCCTGACACAGGCCTATATCCTAACTATGAAGGTGAAAGTTTCAAACAACCGTATGGTTTAGGCATTGGTCCTGTTATGAAAAAGCTAGGCTACAAAACTGTATTCTGGTACGGCGGCTTTAGTACATGGCAAAATGTTAAGAACTTTGCTCTATCTCAAGGCTTTGATGAATTCCACGATGCGTCCGAAATGCCTAGCGAAGACGGCAATGCCTGGGGCGTAGGCGATAAAGACTTGTTTAAAGCGATTTCTGCGTACATGGATCAACATAGAGGGGAAAAAATCCTCAATGTCATTATGACCACCTCTAATCATCCGCCGTATAGCATCAATGTAGCTAAGGAAGGCTTTGATGCGAGCAAGGTAAAAGGTCATGTACCTGATTCCATTTCCGATGATGAAAAACAATTAAACGAAATGGGCCATATTTGGTATGCAGACCATGTGATGGGGAACTTTATCGGTAACGAAGAAAAAGCAGATCCGTCTGCGCTCTTCGTCATCACAGGTGACCATAGCGAACGATTTAACTTTGCTCGTGAAGTAGGGCCTAATGTGGCATCTACGATTCCTATTATCTTCTACGGTCGAGGCATCCATAAAGACTGGCTCGCTCCAAACGCTTTTGGCATGAGCATTCAAATCATTCCAACCTTGGCAGAACTAGCGGGACGACCTGGTCAAACCTATGAAGCGATGGTGCCAAGCTTGTTTACACAAGAGGAATTTGTCTTTAACCATAGATTATATCTAGATAAAAACGGAAAAGTCTTAGAACAAAGTGCGAGTATGCCTCAATCCTATGGGGATATGATTAAAAACATGCGCGAACTAGCGGCATGGCGTATTAAGCATGGGGATAAGATTAAGTAAGGGAAATATAATTAATCTAGCAAACTTAAATTAGATGATGGATTAGAATTGGGGAAAAGATGGATATAGTTGTAATATCAGATAAAAATAATGAAGTACGTAGACAAAATGTTATCAAAGAATTTAATAAAGAAAATATAGAATTTAGATTCTTTGACGCTATTATGGCTAATAAGATGACTAAGGAAGAATTAGATGTAAAAGCTATAAAGGATACTTTTTTATCTCCTAGTGAAATTGGCTGTGCTTTAAGTCATTGTGGTGTATACGATGAATTTCTTAAGTCTGATAAAAAAAGTATTATGATATGCGAAGATGATATCTATTTTACAGAGTATTTTGATTATGATTCATTGTTACAAATAAAAGAATTTTTAGAAGAAACAGATGAACCTCGTTTAGTGGTCTTACAGAAAAGTATATATCATCATAAACGTATACGAAGTGTGGGAGATAATGTAAATTTATATTCAACACGTAATGCATTCTGTACTCATGGATATATTATTAATAGAGCAGCAGCTAGAAATATTAAAAGTTTTCAGACCCCTGTAAGATTTGAAATTGATGCATTTAAATTTTATTATTGGTTAAATGCATGTAAGTTATATTGTTTAGATAAAGACTTTATAGTACAACTTGCTGAGGACATAATTCCATCTACCGTTGAAAAGTGTTGGAAAGATGATCGTAAAGCAAAAAAAGATGCTGCTTATAAAGATTTATATAATCAGCTACCTTTAAAAGGTAAACTTATTAGCCAATTTAGAAGATTCAAAAAAGCCATATATAAACCATTTGAATCATTAGAATATTAATTGTTTAAGTATAAAATCAATATATTACTTATACAAAATAATATGTTAAAAAGAGAAAGGTAGAATGATGTCATCTTTATCTGCAATCATCTTAGCCCGAAATGAAGAACAACATATTGTAGATTGTATTAATAGCATTCAATGTGCTAATGAAATTCTAGTGATTGATGATGGTAGTACGGATAGAACTGTAGAACTAGCAGAGTCATTAGGTGCTGTAGTTATACCTCATCCATTAAATAATGACTGGTCTCAGCAGCGACGCTTTGGCATTAGTCAAGCATCCTGTGATTGGATCTTATTTATTGATGCAGATGAACGAGTTTCTCCAGAATTAAATGAAGAAATACTAAAAGCTGTAAATAGCGGAGAGCAAAAGGCATATTGGTTATCTCGTCATAGTTTATTCTGTCATAATAAGGCTAGTCATGGAACCATGCGCCCAGATAAGGTATTACGGTTAATGCCAAAAGAAGGAGCTACCGTAGAAGGCTTTGTCCATGAAGCATTTATTAGTCCTTTCCCGAAAGATAAATTAAAAGGAAAGTTATATCATTATACTTACGATAACTGGACACAGTATCTTAATAAAGTTAACAAATATACGTCAGCTGCTGCGGCAAATTATTATGAGCAAGGTAAATCCTGTTCATTTTTGCTAGACATCATTTTGAGACCTCAATGGGCCTTCTTTAAAATCTATATTTTACAAAGAGGTTTTTTAGACGGTAAATTTGGTTTTATTTTATCTTTATACCACTACATGTATACTGTTACTAAGTATGTAAAACTGTATTATTTGATTAAATCTAATGGAAAATTATAAGCATATCTTTTTCTATAATTAATATAAAAGCAAGTCCCTCCCGTAAATTTAGGCTATATAATGAGTGAACAATTTTATTTATCCTTACAACAAAATATAAAATTAATGATTTGGGCACCTATATTATCAACCATTTTTAGAATTATCTTTATGATTGTCTATAACCCATACTCCTCTTGGAAAGGAAGATGGCAGGCCGCTATAGGTTCATTACGATATGGTTTTTGGTGGGGGATGGATTTTGATGCGTATATATTTTTAATTTCCTTAGTTTTAGTTACTATTCCTGCATTATGGTTTGATATATACTATCAATATGAGGATGTAATTAGAATTATTGAGTTAACAATCTATTCTTGTGTTCTCTACGCAGCCTTTGCAGGTAAGATGATATTCTATAAGCATTTCCATGATACCTATAACTATATGGTTCACTATGGCAATCATGCAGAGAAACGCAATTTGATAGATGTATTCTTTAATCAAGATCGAGGCGCACTTGTATTATTAGGTTTTATTCCTATTGCTATTGTATCTTGGTATATGGGAACACTATTCTTATCCTTGCCGTCCATTCCATATCCAGAGTCTTATTTGACAGATATGTGGATGATAGTTGGGTGGAATATATTATTAGTGGCTCTATCTGTAGTAGGTTTTTATTGGTTCCGCTATGGTGGTACTTTATCTCACGATAATAAACCTGAATGGGATACAATTCCTACAGTGGTTAAAGAAGATATTTTCTTTGCTCGTGCTACAGTACCAGATTTATGTGCATTGGAAACCGTTTACAAACATCCTTTACGCTCTGAATACACTGCTTCCGAAAAGGATATTAATGATGCCATACACCGTATTGTTCCCAGTGAATATAAAAACACGTGGCAACAACTCGATAACCCTCTATATGCTTTCAAAAAAATAGCTAAAGGGCCAAAGATTAAGAAACCTAAACATATTTTCCTTATTGTTGGTGAAAGTATTCCTCAGTGGTCCTTAGACGAAACACATAAGGCACTCAATATTTGTCCAGGGCTTTGGGATTTTAAAAGCCAGCCGAATACTGTACAAATTCCAAATTTTTTACCTGCTGGTAATGTTTCAAGACCATCTATTGTTAGTCTTATGAGTGGTGTCTATGATGCCGGTTTAGAACTCAATGAACGAGAGCAATTTTGGAATGGAGCCTTTCCTACATCGTTTGCCTATCAAATGAAGCAGCTGGGGTATCAAACCATATATTGGTATGGCGGCAATGCGTCATATGGTAATTTTAATCATTTTGGTAAGGCTCAAGGTTTTGATCGAGTGGAAAGTGCATCTATCTTCTGTGGTCCTGATGCACCAAAGACATGGGTTGGCGTTTATGACCATATATTCTTAGAAAATATGGAGCAACAAATTAAAGCTCTTGATACACCAACCTTCCATTTTATCTATACTACATCAAACCATAGTCCATACAAGATAGAGGATTCTTTACTCGACTATGATCCTGCAACAGTTATGCCTCATGTAGGTGAGGATTTACGTTCTAACAAGACTCGGAACAAGGAACTGGCTACATATCGGTATAGTGATAAGGCTCTCTTTTCGTTTGTCGATTCTATGAAAAAGGCTTATCCAGATAGTTTATTTATTATTACTGGTGACCATTCAAATTTATTTGGATCGTTGAATAATACGTCTCTCATTCATCGTGACTATACATTACGCGACACGTTCTGCACTGTTGCGTTATTACAACATCCTGATTTAGATAGTAATATGATTACTACTCAAAAAGGGACTCATATGAGTTTAATGCCAACCATTATTGAGGCGATAGCACCAAAAGGGTTTGAGTATTACTCGATTACGCCATCTTTATTTGATGACCAACCAGAAACTTTGGTGACTCCCTATCAATGGATTACCGATTCACTTATGGGGGATATTCGATCTGATTATGGTGAAAGTAATCAACCATCAGCTGAACCAGTAACTCCGATAAGACCTATAGATAATCATGCTAAAGAAGCACGAGATTGGAGTTTATTAACAACTTGGTTAATTAACCATGAAGAAAAGCTATTTTCAAAAAAAGATGATTAACATATGTTAATCATCTTTTAATGAATATCGTATAGATAGGGGATTTAGTTAAGGGATTCGTTATTTGAGGTGATAAAGGTGTTTCAATATATACAAAATCAATGGGCAAAAGGCCGAAAAATATATGGTAAGCGCAGTTGGAGAGAAACAAGACGAGTTGTATTGCACACGGCTCGTTCCTTAGGTCGCCGCCAACATATGAAAAGATTAGAAAACTATTTTGCTAATTATAAACCAGATCCAGAATTACTACATCGTCAAATTGGTTTATATGAGTTGATGACGCGTATATTTTTCTTTAAAGAGTCCACTGCAAATGAGCGGTTAGAGGCTATTATCAATCATTTTGATTATATACAAAATGTATTTACTGATGAAGCCATTCAATCTATGTATTCTGTTGACGAAACTAATGTCTGGGATGATGTAAGCCGTATTAAGCGCGGTTTCATCGTTTGGGAATCAGAAGAATTGAATATGAAGGCTCAACTCTATTATGGACCAGGACAACGTAAAGAAGGCTTGTTAACATTATTACTTACATTAGAATCAAAAGGTGTATATCATGCTAACTTCCGGTTTGGTAAAGGTTTTAATGGGGAAAAAGCCATGTGGATTGGTACGATTCAAGGCTATAAGGATGGTTTAGATAATGCAAAAATAGCTACCAAAAAGATGTTTGGTTATCGACCAAAAAACTTTATCATGTATTTACTTAGATTGATCGCTAAAGAATGCGGTGTAGAAACAATCTATGCTGTATCTGATGAAGGTTTTTATGCAAATACACATTTAATACGTATTCATCGTGCTAAAGTGGCGGAACTCGATTCTTTATGGCAAGAAAGTGGTGGCGAACTTTCACAAGATCCTAGATTTTACAAAATTCCACTAGAAGAATATCGCAAGCCAATTGAAGAAATCAAATCACAAAAACGAAGTCAATACAGAAAACGCTATGAATTACTTGATCAATATATGGTACAAGTTCATGAAAATTTAAAGCCATACTTAAAATAATTATTGACTAATATTTTAAGATAAAAGTATAAGCATCCTATTCGATGAAAGGGTGGCTAAGAATTAAATTAAACTAAAAAGCTAGTGTTCAAAATATATTATTTTGAACACTAGCTTTTTTCGATATATAAAGTTTCTTCATTTATTAATCTAAGAAATAGGTAAGTTGAATAAAATAATTACATTTAATTAAAGATGAGTAATTCATGAAAGTTTTATAACTTTTATGTAGAAATTTTAGAATTATCATGTATACTATCGATATCGAAATTATTAAATATCAAATATCAAATAGTAATGTTTGGGGTTAGTATAATTCGGATTTGATAAATATTGAGGGAGAAGATATGAGTACTACATTTATGATGATGAACAATCCAATGGATTTGATCATGAATCTAGTGGTAGACACTACTACTAATAGCACTCTTACTACATTAGAAGGGGCTATTGAAAAATATAAAATCGATTTTGATGCAGCATCTAAACAAGCCATCTTTACTTTTAAAATGTATGGTGATTCTAAATACTATAAATTGCGTATGATCGCAGATGCAAATCATGATTTAGAAGAGTTAACTGCTACAGAATATTTCTTTAAGACTGTAAACGTATTAGGTCTTGCTATTAATATGGCAAAATCTAAGAAGAAATCTTTAGGTATTAAAGTAGACATGGAAAACTCTTATGTATACTTAGAGAATTTAGATTCCAACGACGGTACATCTCATAAATTCCGTGGTTGGTTAGAGCATTAATAATACAGAATTTAGAGTGTTTAGCTGTATTATTAGAGGTGCCAATATATAAGCTGTTTTATGAGTAAAAAATGTAACATTTTATAAATAGTTTATATGAAAACTACATGAGAATATGGTAAAATTAATATAATGGAATTAAGAGAGTTTAGTATCATTATATAAAGAAAGAAGGTTGTTTTCTTGATGTTGTGTTGAGAAAATGACCTTTTTTTTATAAGTATAAATAATGAGAAAGTTATTATACATCGAAGATAACTAATATAAGAGAGTTTAGATTTGAGAAATAAATGAGCGTTTTATTTTAGAATGGGGAGATTAGTTCTAGGATAAGCAGCTTAGTGAAATAGTTTGAGAAGGCCTTTCATGATCAGAATACCAATCATAGAGCCTGTTGTATCAAGCAGAACATCGCCAATTGTTGCTGTCCTACCTGGTGTGTAAATTTGAATGACTTCATCTAATGAAGCGATGCAGATTGCCAGTAGGATACTTTTTTTGGCTATATGGGTTGTAAAAATTTGTTTGAATGTATAGTAAATAACTGCGCCGAGAGCCATAAACTCTGTAAGGTGAGCCAGTTTACGCACATAGGTATCTAGAATATTTACATTTGGATGTAATCCAAGTTCGATTAATAGGGGTTGTATATTTGTAGTAAAGAACATGCTGAGCTGAACGGAGTCAGTCTTTGCTTGATATGAATTACTCCAAATAAAAGCAATAATCAAGAGAATGATTACTGTGCTAATCGTTTTTTTCATTAATTATAACCTCTTGTAGTGTATTCGTATGATTAGTGTATTTATATGATACATATTTGATGTATTAAAAATGGGAAGTTAGATTAATTAAAATAACTAGTTTAGTAGTTATGAGGGAGTATATATGAAAAATACATACGTTAATTCTAATGTCATCGTTAAGACCTTAATGGTAATTGTCGATTATATTTCTGTTATTTGCGGCATTGTATCCGCTTATAATTTGAGGTTGCTTTTACCATTTAGTGAAAGTGACATGGTGTTGCATATCGATTATTGGTATGCCTATATTATAACACCTCTTCTTTTTATAACAGTTCTCTTCTTGAACCACGGTTATAAAATCGATACAGCCTACTGGGAAAAGGTAAAAATCATTTTCCGCAGTATTACTATTGGTATCGTATTGTCTATCGTTTTAATGTACGCAGGTCATATTTTAAATAATGTATCCCGCTTGTTCGTGATTTTATCTTATGGGTTTATATTACTTTACATCATTGTATTCCGTTATATCTTAGCTCGTACACTTATTAAATTGAACATTTTAGCTATTCCTGTATTACTTGTAGGGGCTGGTAAAACGGCAGAGCTCGTGGATGTTCATTTCAGCAACATGCCGCTTGCGATGTACAAAAT
>ERZ1674045.481-NODE-481-length-11040-cov-7.707510_pt1 | contig 11040 bp, 9 predicted proteins | sample MGYA00581131_ERZ1674045 | MGnify/ENA primary metagenome ERZ1674045 (study PRJEB41354, sample SAMEA4873299) | human saliva metagenome | biome: human-associated habitat [ENVO:00009003]; feature: mouth environment [ENVO:08000002]; material: saliva material...
TTAAATATATGTACTGATTTTTAGTTATAACGAAATTGAATAATAATCCGAACCTAAAATTAGGTGTCTAGGTTCTTTTTTTGAGGGGCAAAGTGCGGTCGGTGGTGGAACAATGTCGCCCAAGTTAGAAACGGTATAAGGAAACATCGTCTGTTACATTTTTCTATAAATCAAAATTCGTGTAAATTCAGTCGGGTAGTCCAATCTGAATGTTGTACTGGGTGAATGGTAGAGGCGAAACTCAACGGTAACGTTAGGGTATTTATCGATAGAAAATTCATAGGAAGTAAAAAAATATGTGGTTTCATCAAAAACTGTTTTCAATGTTTCTGATTTTTCTTCACTTTTTTTAAGATTCAGATGAAAGTATTTTGTCAATTCATCTTTGTCAAATAGGATATTTATTGAACCTTTGCTTTCATCCCAATAGAGATTAAGTTTCGTATTCTGTTTTAACTCTTTAGGTACAACCAAATGAACCTTTGATTTTTCCAAAGTGTAGCTTGTATAACCGTTTTTCATGTTTGTATGAGTAAGAACCTTGATATTCCTACGTTTATATTGCAATGAATCAGGATCAACAGATTGTTTTTTCTCCATAATTTCAGCTGCAATATCAATCATTTCTGCTAAATAAGCTTTTTCCAATTGGATTTCTGTTTGTGTCATGGAAAATATATTTTGCGAATAGAACAATAAAAAAATAACAGATAATTTCGAAAGAATTTGTTTAAAATTTTCCATATATTCTTACTCCTGAAAATGTTCAAAGGAAATAAAGCAAAGATACATCGTGTTCTTTTTTCTGATTCTAGTAATGTTGCTTATCTAAGATATGTTCTCCTTGATATTTATACTATTTTCCAGTATTCAAATAAAGATATATTAGATTCGGATGCTGTGCAATAAATTGAGTATTTATTGTGTTTTAGTGCTTGAGCGAGATAAGGCGCACGAATAATTGATGTCAAAATGAGAGATAAAAAAGAGGCCTTTCAATGAAAGGTCTCTCTTCGTATTGATAATCTTGTATTAATACAATTTAGAATGGAATGTTATCATCAAATGCGTCCATTGGTGGCTCAGCTTGTGGTGCTGGTGCAGATTGTGCTGGACGAGATTGATAGCTTGGTTGTGGTGCTGATTGTGCAGGTGCATAACCGCCCATCTCTTGATTACGACCACCTAACATTTGTAAGTTATCACCTTGGATTTCAGTGGTGTAACGATCTTGGCCGTTGTTATCTTGCCATTTACGGGTTTTTAAACGACCTTCAACATAAACTTGTGAACCTTTGCGTAAGTATTGACCCGCAATTTCCGCTAAACGACGATATAACACGATGCGGTGCCATTCGGTCACTTCACGACGTTCGCCCGTGTTTTTATCTGTCCAGCTTTCACTTGTTGCTACGCTGATATTTGCTACCGCTTCGCCATTTGGCATCGTGCGGATTTCAGGATCATTACCTAAATTACCCACGATGATTACTTTATTAATACCTGCCATAGAATCCTCTATATTTTAGAAATAAGGTGAAAAATTTTGGCTATTTTGCCTTAAAAGAAACAAAAGATCCATAAAAATTAACTGGATATTTGCACAGATATTGAAATATGCGATAATGATCGCAATTTTTGAATTTATTTTCTTAAGGCAATCGCTTTTTCTATGGATACTATCGACATTCGTGGGGCTAGAACCCACAACCTCAAAAACATCAATTTAACCATTCCGCGCGATAAATTAATTGTGATTACAGGCTTGTCCGGTTCGGGCAAATCTTCTTTAGCATTTGATACGCTTTATGCGGAAGGGCAGCGCCGTTATGTGGAATCGCTCTCTGCTTACGCGCGTCAGTTCCTTTCTTTGATGGAAAAACCGGATGTGGATTCGATTGAGGGCTTGTCGCCGGCGATTTCTATTGAGCAAAAATCTACTTCTCATAACCCGCGTTCAACCGTGGGCACGATCACCGAAATTTACGATTACCTGCGTTTGCTGTTTGCTCGCGTAGGGGAGCCGCGTTGTCCTGATCATGATGTGCCATTAACGGCACAAACCATCAGTCAAATGGTGGATAAAGTTTTAAGTCTGCCAGAAGAAAGCAAAATGATGTTGCTTGCGCCAGTGGTGAAAAACCGTAAAGGTGAGCATGTTAAGTTGTTAGATAGTTTAGCGGCACAAGGTTATATTCGTGCAAGAATTGATGGTGAAATCTGTGATTTATCTGATCCGCCAGAACTTGCTTTACAGAAAAAACATACCATTGAAGTGGTGGTGGACCGCTTTAAAGTGCGGTCAGATTTAGCTACACGTTTGGCGGAATCCTTTGAGACGGCTTTGGAGCTTTCTGGTGGTACAGCAGTTGTGGCAGATATGGATAATCCTAACGCTGAAGAATTGGTTTTCTCGGCAAACTTTGCTTGTCCGCATTGCGGCTATTCCGTACCGGAATTAGAGCCTCGCTTGTTCTCATTTAATAACCCGGCAGGGGCGTGTCCGACTTGTGATGGCTTAGGTGTTCAGCAGTTCTTCGATGAAAGCCGTGTGGTACAAAATGAAAGTATTTCTCTTGCAGGCGGTGCGGTAAAAGGTTGGGATCGTCGCAATTTCTATTACTATCAAATGCTTACCTCGTTGGCGAAACATTATAAATTTGATATTGAAACGCCATACGAAGATTTGCCTCAAAAAATTAAAGATATAGTGATGCACGGTTCAGGCAAGGAAGAAATTGAATTCCAATATATGAACGACCGTGGCGATGTAGTGATCCGCAAGCATCCTTTTGAAGGGATATTGAATAACATGGCACGCCGTTACAAAGAAACGGAATCCATGTCTGTACGCGAAGAATTGGCAAAAAATATCAGCAACCGCCCTTGTGCAGATTGTGGTGGTTCACGTCTTCGCCCTGAAGCTCGCAACGTGTATATCGGCAGCATTAACTTGCCGCAAATTTCAGAGAAAAGCATTGGTGAAAGCCTTGAGTTTTTCCAAGGGCTTACCTTAACCGGTCAAAAAGCACAAATTGCGGAAAAAATCCTGAAAGAGATCAGAGAGCGATTAGAATTCTTAGTGAATGTGGGCTTGAATTATCTTTCCCTTTCCCGTTCTGCAGAAACCCTTTCAGGCGGTGAAGCGCAACGTATTCGTCTTGCAAGTCAGATCGGTGCGGGCTTAGTAGGTGTCATGTATGTGTTGGATGAGCCTTCTATCGGTTTGCACCAACGCGATAATGAGCGTCTGTTAAATACGCTGATTCACTTGCGCAATTTGGGTAACACTGTGATCGTGGTGGAACATGATGAAGATGCTATTCGAGAAGCCGATCATATTATTGATATTGGTCCTGGAGCAGGTGTACACGGTGGCCAAGTGATTGCTCAGGGGACAGCTAAAGAAATTATGGCGAACCCGAATTCGATTACGGGTAAGTTCTTATCGGGTGAAGAAAAAATCGAAATTCCGAAAAAACGAACCGCACTTGATAAAAGCAAACTTCTAAAATTAAAAGGTGCGACAGGAAATAATCTGAAAGGTGTGAATTTAGAGATCCCAGTGGGCTTATTTACTTGTATTACGGGGGTATCAGGTTCAGGTAAATCAACGCTAATTAATGATACGTTATTCCCATTGGCTCAAAACGCCTTAAATCGTGCGGAAAAAACGGATTTTGCGCCTTATAAATCGATTGAAGGCTTGGAATATTTCGACAAGGTGATCGATATTAACCAGAGTCCAATTGGTCGTACACCGCGTTCTAACCCTGCAACTTACACCGGTTTATTCACGCCAATTCGTGAATTATTTGCGGGCGTACCAGAAGCGCGTGCGCGTGGTTATAATCCAGGACGTTTTAGCTTTAACGTACGCGGTGGTCGTTGTGAAGCATGCCAAGGTGATGGCGTGCTGAAAGTTGAAATGCATTTCTTGCCGGATGTGTATGTACCTTGTGATCAATGTAAAGGTAAACGCTATAACCGTGAAACCTTGGAGATCCGATACAAAGGTAAAACAATTCACCAAGTATTAGATATGACGGTGGAAGAAGCTCGCGAGTTTTTTGATGCGATCCCAATGATTGCGCGTAAATTGCAAACCCTAATGGATGTAGGCTTATCTTACATTCGTTTAGGTCAGTCTTCTACCACGCTTTCAGGTGGTGAGGCGCAACGCGTTAAGTTAGCGACAGAGCTTTCAAAACGCGATACGGGTAAGACTCTTTATATTTTGGATGAACCCACAACCGGCTTGCATTTTGCTGATATTAAACAACTTCTCGAAGTGTTACACCGCTTGCGCGATCAAGGCAATACTATCGTGGTGATCGAACACAATTTAGATGTGATCAAAACCGCAGACTGGATTGTGGATCTTGGGCCAGAAGGGGGCAGTGGCGGTGGTCAAATCATCGCGACAGGCACACCGGAAGAAGTCGCCAAAGTCAAAGGTTCGCACACTGCGAGATTCCTGAAAGACATCTTGGCAAAAGGCTAGAAAAACCAACCGCACTTTTGAACATCATCAAAGTGCGGTTATTTTTTGAGGTTTTTTAATGGCGATTTTCAAAAGGCGGTTTGGCGAACCAGACGATAATGAATAATGCTAGGAAAGTAATTGCCGATAGCCAGAAAATCTCATTAGCGCCAATAATAAAGCCCTGAGCGGTGATTTGTCTGGCAAGATATGATGCTGTTTGTTGTTCGTTTAAACCAAAACTTGCCATCGTTTGGAAGAACTGTTGGGAAATCGGATTATATGGGTTAATCGCTTCCGTGAGTTGAGTATGATGCACGGCTTCGCGGTTATACCACATAAATGTCGTGAGGGATGTTCCTACCGAGCCAGCAAGGGTTCGAAGGAAATTAAATAAGCTCGATGCTGAAGCCATTTTTTCGGGTGGTAAACCTGAAAGGGTAATGGTTGTCAGTGGCATAAAGAAGCAGGCGACCGCTAAACCTTGTACAAATTGTGGCAAGGCAACATCGGCAAAGGTCATTTCAGGCTCAAAGGTCACAGCTCGCCAATAAAAGGTCAGGGCATAAACCATAAAGCTGATTGTGACTAAAATTCGCATATCAATTTTATGCCCTAATTTACCAATGATTGGCGAAAGTAAAATCGGGAATAATCCCACTGGGGCGGCTGCGAGCCCTGCCCAAGTCGCGGTGTAGCCATAAACTTGTTGGAGTAGAAGTGGGATAAGTACAACCGATCCCAAATACACTAAAAAAGCGAGACTGGTTGAAAGGCAGCCTACGCTAAAGTTGCGTGATTTGAAAAGTGAAATATCTACAACGGGATTGTCATCTGTCAGTTCCCAAATAGTGAGCGCGATCAAACACACAACCGCAATCACGGTGAGAACAATAATCTCCGTTGAATTAAACCAATCTTGCTCTCTTCCTTGGTCCAGCATTAATTGCAAGCAGCCTACGCCAAGAACTAATAAAACAAGCCCAACGGTATCAATAGGTTGATGAGATATTTGGCTTTCTCTATCGCCTAGAATTTTCCAACTCATTAAGACGACGGCCAATCCAATGGGAACATTGATGAAAAAGATCCAACCCCAATGAATGTTATCGCTGATCCAGCCACCTAAAATGGGCCCAAAAATAGGAGCGACCACCACGGTCATTGACCAAAATGCGAGTGCCATACCTCGTTTTTTAGGTGGGTAGTTATTCAGTAATAAACTTTGTGAAAGAGGAATGATTGGACCGGCAACTGCACCTTGGATGACTCGGCAAATAATCAACATTTCCAAACTGTGTGAAATGCCACAAAGCCAAGAGGCAAGGACGAAAAGTAAGGTTGAGATTAAAAATAACCGCACTTCGCCGAAACGTTTTGCCAGCCAACCGGTGATAGGAATTGAGATTGCATTGGCTACACCGAACGAGGTGATGACCCATGTGCCTTGGCTGGACGATGCGCCTAAATCACCTGCGATAGTAGGAATGGCAACGTTAGCGATGGTGGAATCCAACACCTGCATAAAAGTGGCAAGCGAGAGCGCTAACGTGAGAATAACCAGTGCACCGCCTTGTACCGGCGTAAAATGAGATTGCGACATCGTGAAACCTAATAGCTATTGTCGCGAATAATGGATTCGATCAAATTATTGACCGCACTTTCATCATATTGCAGCACATTGGTGGAATAAAGCGTTGTGGTTGGTGCTTGGTTACGCAAGGTTTCGCCTTGGCTATCACTCACATCCACTTTCACGGTGGCAGAAAGTCCAATACGTAATGGGTTTTCAGCCAGTTGTTGAGGATCTAATTGAATACGCACAGGCACGCGTTGCACCACTTTGATCCAGTTACCGGTCGCATTTTGAGTAGGCAATAATGAGAATGCACTGCCTGTACCCATTTCAATTCCGACAACTTTACCATCAAAGGTTTTATCTTTTCCGTAGAGATCGAAGTGAATTTTAACCGGTTGACCAATTCGCATATGGGTTAATTGTGTTTCTTTGAAGTTGGCGTCTAACCACATTTGATCGGTGGTAACCACTGCCATTAAAGCGCCACCAACAGAAACTGCTTGTCCTACTTGCGCATTGCGACGAGCCACATAGCCTTTAATTGGGCTGCGGATTTTTGTGCGTTCTAAATTCAACCAAGCTTGTTTAAAATTACTGACCGCACTTTGAATTTGCGGCTGTTCACTTAAAGGCCCGTCTAACAATAAGGCTTGATTTGCCTCAAGTTGGTTTTGTGAAGTCGTTAAGTTTGCTTTGGCGAGTTCAACCGCTTCTTTCGCGTGTTGGAATGATTCTTTATCTATTGCGCCATCTTTGACTAATTGCACACGACGGTTCAAGTTTCCTTGCGCTTGAGCAAGGGTAATTTCATTCGCACGAACGGCCGATTTTAATTGTTTTACGGTGTAATTCAGTTGTGAAACTTGGCGAACCGCATTGGCTAAATTGCTTTTAGCTTGCTCAAAACTTAATTTGGCATTGGTATCATCCAGCTCTAATAACACGTCACCGGCTTGTACGGGATCCATATTATCGACATTAATTTTCGAAATATTTCCCGCCACCTGTGCTGAGACCATCACCTGATTGCCGCTGACATAGGCATCTTCCGTTTCTTCAAAACCTTTAATAAAGAAAAACCAATAAGCCGCCGAACCGATTGCAATCAGAAGAAGCAAAAGAATAAAAATAGAAAGCCCTTTTTTACGTTGTTGAGATTTATTATTTGAGGAAGTTGGCGTATCTGTTTTTTGATCGGACATAATGCGAGCCTTATCGGGAAATGCTGAAGTAAAAAAGCTTCAGTCTATAAAATATGAATGTTCGTTCATTATGAACGTGAATTAAAATTATTTCAAGAATTACCGCACTTTAGTGTAAAAAGCGCGGTCAATTTTAATGATGTTTTTTCATTAAGCCATTTATGCCAAGCAAAATTAAACTGGCCCAAATCGGCACATAAGTGAAGTAGTCGGAAGGGGAAACTTGTGTGTTAAGCCAAAATATCGCAATTAAAAAGAGCAATGTAGGTTCGAGATAACTGAGCACGGCAAACACACTGACGGGAATTTGTTGGCTCGATTTTAAATTGGCAGACAAACCAATTGCACTCACTAAACCTAACGCGGGCAATAAATACCAATATCGACTTTCACCGACCACAAAAGAAAATTGCTGCTCTTGAATGATCAAATAAATAAGACAAGGGACGGCAATTAAGCACACATCAAGCGTGATGCCTTGCAATGCGGGGATTTTCATGGCTTTACGGCTTAAATAATAATAGGGATAAACTAAGCACACCCAAAGGCTGCTCCATGAAAAGGTTTGATTGTGCCAAAGCTCATGTGCCACACCGCAAGCAGCGATGCACAAGGCGATAATTTGAATGGTGGAAAGGGTTTCTTTCAGCCAAATGCGTCCAAGTAATGCCATCACTAATGGGAATAAGAAATACCCCATAGCGATGTTGACCCCTTCGCCATTAACGGGTGCCCACATAAATAACCAAAATTGGCTGCCGGCATCGAGCGTGCCGAGCAAAAACAACATCCAACGTTTTTTGTCTTTGCCTAAAGTTTCATTGACTAATTTTGATAATGAACGACAACCTACGGTCGGGAAGATAATCAAAAATAACCCGAAGACCATCATCACCATTCGCCAAGCAAACACATCTGTACCGCTAAGTGGCTGTAGCCATAAACTGAACAAATACAGCAGGCCAAATAAAAATTGCGAGATTATGCCGAGAAAAATACCTTGAGCCATCTTCATTACTTCCTTACGTTGAATAGCTTCATTATAAAAGTCTATTGTGGTAAATTTTCTCAATATAAAATGATTTGTGATTATTTTTCTCAAATTTTGGAGTTGTTTTGCATTTATTTTCAAGGATTAAAAATGGAATTAGATAAATTAGATCGGGATATTTTAAATATCCTCCAACAAGATGCGACCTTGCCGTTAAAAGAGCTTGCGGAAAAAGTGCATAGCTCGGTAGCAACCTGTCAGCGTCGAATTCAATTACTGACAGAAAAAGGTGTTATTACCAAACAAGTGGCAGTGGTATCGCCAAAGGCAGTAGGTAGAGGCATTAGTGTTTTTGTGATGGTGGAAATGGATAACCAACATTCTCGCTTTCAAGAGTTATTTGAACGAAAAATGCGCCAAGAAACCGATGTGGTGAGCTGTTATGAAATTTCCGGCGATTATGATTTTATGTTGCTTATTCACGCCGAAAGCATGGAAAGCTACCATTCATTTACCCGCCGCGTTCTAACCGGTGAATATCATGTTCGCACTTATAAGAGCTTGTTTGTAATGAATTTTACCAAAGCAGAGAGTGGGATTTTGTTATAGTTTTTGAATATAAAAGTAAAAATAGATGAAAAGTGCGGTTGTTTTTTTCAAGTATTTTTACCTGATTTATGAGGCTGGTCGGATCTGTTAAAGCTAGTCTTTATAAGGCTCCTCGGGCAAAATGACCTGTTAGGTTGCGCTTAGTGTGTGTTTTATCAAGCGTATTATTTATTCTGTTAAATTTATAAAGAAGGATTTTATATTCCATGAATAAGATTTTTAAAGTGATTTGGAATCGTACTACACAATCGTTGGTAGTGGTGTCTGAATTAGCGAAAGGGCAAGTGAAATCATCTTCTGATGCTTCAGCGCCGACAGTTGCTAGTCGAGTTAGTAAAGTATTTAAATTAAGTGCAGTTGCATTGGCTACATTAGGGGGTACGGGACATGCTAGCGCGATCACTTCTGCTATGACTCAATTTAATGGTCATACAGGTAACTACTTGGTTGCAGCAGGTGGTGGGACGGCAACTGGTACAGGTTCTATTGCTATTGGCCATGACTCTTCGGCTGACCGTGGTGGTGTGGCTTATGGCCGTTTTGCTAAGGGTACTGCCCCCAATAGTGCAGCCTACGGTATTGCTACAAAAGCACTAGGCACTAAATCAGTAGCTGTTGGTTCCGATGCTGTAGCTAATACAGAATTTACAGTTGCGGTAGGTGCTGGAGCTAATTCAACAGGCAATAGCGCTATAGCAACGGGTGCAAATTCAGTTGCAAATGGAATTGGAAATATCGCAACGGGTGGAGGCGCTAATGCAACTGGAAACGGTGCTGTTGCAACCGGTACAAGTTCAGTTGCAAATGGAAATAATGCGGTTGCACTTGCAGCAAGTTCAAATGCGACTGGAGTAAAAGCAATTGCAATCGGTTCAGATTCTAAGGCGCAAGCAAATAATGCGACAGCAATTGGTAATAACGCTACTGCGAAAAGTGAGAATGCGATTGCGATAGGTCGTGATACGGCAGTAACCGCTAGTGCTGCCGCTGCTATTGCTATGGGCTACAATACTTTAGCTGAATCTACAGATGCGATCGTGATTGGTTCTGGTAGTAATGTTTCAACCAATTCAGCAAATGCAACTGTAGTCGGTAAAAATTCAAGCGTACAAACTAATTCAACAAATGCAACCGTGTTAGGTTCTAACTCTGTGGCATAAGCAAATTCAACGAATGCTACCGTAGTTGGACAGTTCTCTGCAGCTGGTGCTAACTCACTAAATGCAACTGTAGTAGGTGCAAGAAGCTATGTTCGTCCAAACACAAATAACAGCACAGCATTAGGTTACTACTCAGGTGTAGATAACAGAACAGTAAATGGTACTTCTGTAGGTGCTCATACTTGGGTTGGACAAAAGGCAACCAATGGTACTGGTTTAGGTGTGTTTAACTTAATTGGTAATAATACTAATAATAGTATTGCTGTGGGTGTGTCTAACAACATTACAGATGCTACTTCAAATAATACAATTATCGGTCATGGTAATAAAATTAGCGCAAATGGCACAACTGTGATTGGTAATAATGTATCAATTTCTGCAGGTTTAGATAATGCAGTTGTTTTAGGCAACCATTCAACCACTACGGGTTCTCATACTGTTGAAAATGTAACTTCAGCACAAGTAGGGAATTTAACTTATAGTGGCTTTAAAGGTACTGTTTCAGGTAAAGGCAGCTTTGTAAGCGTTGGCGCAGCAGGTAATGAGCGTAAATTGATCAATGTTGCGGCAGGAAATATTTCTGATACTTCAACTGAAGCGATCAATGGTTCACAACTTTATGCAGTAACTTCACAATTAGATAAAACAAATGAAACTGCAAAAACAGCAGCCTCAAGTGCAAGCAGTGCAGTGTCTTTAGCTTCAGCGGCAGCTTCAACAGCAACTTCAGCGGCGGAAGTGGTTAACAGCAATTTAAGTAAAATTGAAAGTGCAGCTTCAGCAGCAGCAAGTGCAGCAACAGCGGCAAGTACTTCTGCATCAGCAGCAGGTTCATCTGCGACTGCAGCAAGTACATCAGCTTCAGCAGCAGGCTCTTCAGCAACCGTAGCAAGCACTTCTGCATCAGCGGCAGGTTCATCTGCAACCGCAGCAAGCACTTCAGCTTCAGCAGCAGGTAGCTCAGCGACTGCAGCAAGCACCTCAGCTTCAGCGGCAGGTTCATCTGCAACAGCGGC
>ERZ1674045.487-NODE-487-length-10927-cov-11.358904_pt1 | contig 10927 bp, 7 predicted proteins | sample MGYA00581131_ERZ1674045 | MGnify/ENA primary metagenome ERZ1674045 (study PRJEB41354, sample SAMEA4873299) | human saliva metagenome | biome: human-associated habitat [ENVO:00009003]; feature: mouth environment [ENVO:08000002]; material: saliva material...
CAACCACCTGTTGCGGTAGATACAAAACTGTTTTAAAAATACGCTGACTGACCGTGTCATCTTTGGCTAAATCTTTCTCGAAATTATTTGAAATAATGGCATCCAGATAAAATTCATGCACCCGTTTTCCAAAGTTCTCAGCAGAAATCTCGTATAGTTTTTCTGATAAGGTATGCTCATTCATATCTGGCGTTGCAATTAGAGCCTCTAAAATAGCTCCAGCCAAATCATGTTCACCGTAATACAAGGTTCCAAACATTTTATCACTGATAAGATTGTCCAGATAAGGATTTCCGTGAGCAATGACAGGCGTTCCACTAGCTAAGCTTTCCAAGTATGTCAAACCCTGCGTTTCACTTGTCGATGCCGAGATGAAGAAATCTGCCGCCTTATAGTAAAGAGCCGTCTCACTAGGAGCAATCATCCCTGTAAAGATAACGGAGTCTTGAATCTCTAGTTTCTGGGCTTGCTCTTTGAGGTCATCCAGATAAGGACCATCACCCGCTACCACCAATTTGACCTTGTCTTCTTCTTTCAGAACTTCTGCAAAGGCTGCCAATACTGCTTGAATATTTTTTTCATAGGAAATTCTAGAAAGACTCAGCAACATCTGTTCGTCATCTTGAATCCCTAGTTTACTACGCAGTTCTTTCAAATTTTCCTGCTTAATTTCTGGACGCTCAAACTTGGCTAATTCAATCCCAGTCGGAATGACGCGTTTTTCAATCTTGACCTTATAGTCAGCTAGCAAGTCACGAACAATCTCACTAGGGCAAACAACCCCATCCACATCGTGCAGGAAACCTCTGACCAGATACTTGACCATACTCGGACGAATCAGAAAACCCTTGGCAATATAATGGACATAGTCTTCATACTGGGTGTGATAGGTATGAATGACGGGAATTTCCAATTCACGCGCAATCCAAATCCCCAACAAGCCAAGAGAAAATTCTGTCTGAGTATGGATAACATCCAGTTGATACTGTTTAGCAATTTCAAGCGCCTTGCTGAAACCTCGATAGGCAAAACGACGGTCTTTAAAAGCAAAAAAAGGAACACTTGGAATGCGGATAATTTGCCAATCTTCATAGCGATTGACATCCTTATCCGTCGTCGTAAAGATAAAAACAACATGCCCCTGCTTTTCAAGTTCTGTTTTCAGAGTTCGAATACTGGTCGCAACACCAGAAACCTGAGGAAAATAGGTATCTGTAAATAAACCAATTCGCATAGATTACCTCACTTTTTACTTTCTCCCTAAAGCGGCTTGTTTCTCATAAAAGTCCAACCAGATTTGCAACAGATGCTCTTCAGAATACTCTCTAGAAATATTCTTAGCTTTTTCTTTCAAATCTTTTAAGGCAGCAGGATTCGCTTGATATTCCAGAATAGCTTCTTTCATCTCTTCTCTATCTGCTGTCGCCCTATAATTTCCCTCTAAAATCACCTTATAGAGATCCAAATCACGCAACATAATAGGAGCTTCACAACTGGCAGCTTCTAGGATAGTCATAGGAAAGAGCTCATTGTAACTAGGTAACAAGAAAAGATCCGCTAGGGCATACAACTCGCGCATCCGCTCTGGTGAGACAATACCTGGAAAAATCAAATTTTTAGGAGGATTTTCCATCATTTTCTTGTAGCGTTCATAACCATCTGTCATACCACCAAAAGAGAAACCACCGGCCCAGATAAAGGTAATTTGCGGCAATTCCTCAGCCAGACGGATAAAATCGTCAATCCCTTTGCGCTTCTGAACTTGACCAGCACCTACTACGATAAACTGATTGTCACTAAGACCTAGCTCTGTTCGCAGTCTCGCTACCTCTTCTTGTGGAAGTGGATGCCATTTTTCCTTATTGACAAAATTAGGAATATAGGTCACTTTTTCACGTGGAATACCAGCTGCCACCAAATCCTCAATAAACATAGGATTGACCACAACTAAGTGTTCCATCCGGTTGTAAAAAGAAAATACATAACGTTTAACAATTCCCTTTAAGAAAAACGGAATTTTCAAACTTCCCTCAAGTGTATCAGGCAAGAAATGCACATAGCCAATCTTTCTCCCTGAGCGTTTCTTTTGGAAGGTTGATAAATAATAGGGGAAATCAATTGTATGAAAGTGAGTCACATCTGCCTCTATTGGAAGATTTTCTGTAACAATCAATTGGTCCTTGGCATCACGGTGAAGAAGACGAACTAATTCACGGTAAGCACCTGAAACTCCTTGTCCTGCTACTTTCTCACTTGAACTCAACATATTGATGCGTAATTTCTTTTTTTCCATAACTACTATTATATCATTTTCTTTGAATAAAATCAGCAAAAGAAAGGAGAGACTAGAGGAAAAAAGGAGTAAATTTCCTCGCTTTTCCAATGGTCTCTCATATATTTTCTATAATTACTTAATGCCTAGGGCAATGCGTGCATAGCGACTCATTTTTTCAACGGTCCAGGCTGGATACCAAACCAATTTAACTTCAGTATCCGTTACTTCTGGTACCTCTGTCATGGCATCATAAATCTGGTCCGTCAAAAGGTCAGCTAGGGGACAACCCATAGTTGTCAAAGTCATATCAATCTCTGTTTGCCCTGTGTCACCGTCAAAACGAATCTCATAAATCAAACCAAGATTGACAATATCGATTCCCAACTCAGGGTCGATGACTTCTTCCAAGGCTGTTAAAATCCGTGTTTTGATATTTTCAATTTGCTCTTCTGTATAAGCCATATTCATCCTCACTCTTAGTCTTCAATAAAATCACGAAGCGGTTTGCTGCGACTTGGTTGGCGTAATTTTCTCAAAGCCTTAGCTTCAATCTGACGGATACGCTCGCGGGTTACGTTAAAGACTTTACCCACATCTTCAAGGGTGCGCATTTTTCCATCATCTAATCCAAAACGTAGACGCAAAACATTTTCTTCACGGTCTGTAAGAGTATCCAAGACCTCATCCAACTGCTCACGCAAGACGATACGAGTTGTATAGTCCACTGGATTTTCAATCACTTCATCTTCGATAAAGTCCCCAAGGTGGCTATCATCCTCTTCACCGATAGGAGTTTCAAGGGATACTGGTTCTTGGGCAATCTTCAAGATTTCACGAACCTTGTCAGGGGTCATATCCATACGTTCAGCGATTTGCTCTGGTGTTGGATCTTGTCCCAATTCTTGAAGGAGATTCCGCTGTTCACGAACCAATTTATTAATGGTTTCAACCATGTGAACAGGGATACGGATGGTACGAGCTTGGTCCGCAATAGCACGAGTGATAGCCTGACGAATCCACCAAGTTGCATAAGTTGAGAACTTGAACCCTTTAGAATAGTCAAACTTGTCAACCGCCTTCATCAAGCCCATATTTCCTTCTTGAATCAAATCAAGGAACTGCATACCACGGCCAACATAGCGTTTGGCGATGGAAACAACCAAACGAAGGTTGGCTTCCGCAAGGCGTTGTTTAGCTTCGATATCGCCAGCTTCAACAGCCAGTGCCAATTCTTTCTCCTCTTCATTGGTCAAGAGAGGAACGACCCCGATTTCTTTCAAGTACATACGGACAGGGTCATTGACCTTAGCAGAAGTTGAACCAATCAAATCCTCATCGCTAAGTTCTGGCTCTTCTTCAGTGCTAAGAACACGCGCACTTGGGTTTCCTTCATTATCTGTGATAGAAATCCCTGCATCCTGAATCCGTTGCAAGAGATCTTCAATCCCATCAGCATCCAAGGTAAAAGGAATCACCAGACTAGCATTGATTTCATCATCTGTTGCTGTCCCTTTTTGCTTATGATTACGGATAAATTCTGCTACTTGTACGTCAAATGTTGTTACTTCTTTTTGTTTTGTTGCCATTATTACTCCATTCTTCTCTTTTGGGAAATTAAACGTTCCAATTCTTCTAGGGCTGTGTCGGTATCTCCTACATGGCTAGCTTCCTGCACCTTCTTTTTGATTCTCATATTGTCCTGATTCAAGAGAGCCTTGTTTCGAGTCATTTCTACTTCACTAAGTTCCTGCGGTGACATCTCAGCAGGTAAATCCTGAGCTAAGACTTGATACCAAGCTCTTTCAACTTCCTCTGTCTGTTCTGCTAAAACTTCTGGAGGAAGATTGCCATACTGACCAAGCAAATCATATAAGAGCTGAAATTCAGGTGTGTCAAATGCAAAGTCGTCTCGCAAACGGTAATCATTCAAAACAAGAGGGGATTCCATCATTCTATAAAGTAGATGGGCTTCTGCCCTCATAATAGCCGATAACTGCTTGGTGACAGGCATGGTGATTGGCGTCGGCCTGGAAATCCCTTCCATGCGATTCTGTCTTTGTGCCTGTCGACTCTCATTAACAATCTGCTCAATCTGAGCATAATCAAAGGACGCCAGACTGTCAGCTAAAATATGAATATAGCTATTTTGAGCAGTGATAGACTTTTCTTGAACAATCAAGGGAGTTATTTTTTCAATAAACTCAATCTGAGCCTGCAGATTTTCACTGTTTTCAGGCTTATAATGGTGAATGTAGAACTCAATGGGACTAATACGAGTTTTCGTTAATAGATAGGCCAAGTCTTCTGGGCCATTTTTTTGTAGATACTCATCTGGATCCAAGTTATCAGGCATACTGACGATTTGCACAGGCATATCGCCAATTTCATCCAAGGCTTTCAATGTCGCAGCTTGTCCAGCCTTATCGCCATCGTATACCAGAACTAACTTCTTGGTTAACCTTTTCAGATGCTCAACATGCTCATGACTCAAGGCCGTTCCCATAGACGCCACAGCATTTTCGATTCCAGCCCGATAGGCTGCAATGACATCCATGAACCCTTCCATGAGGTAAATCTCACTGGCTTTACCAGAAGATTTTTTTGCCCTATCCATATGATATAATTCGTAACTTTTGTTAAAAATTGCAGTCGATCGGCTATTTTTATACTTAGAAGTTTGTGAATCCGTTTTCTGCCAGATACGACCTGAGAAGGCAATAACCTTTCCCTGATCATTTGTCAGGGGAAACATAATGCGATTGTGAAAGGTGTCTACAAATTGATTGGCATCCGAGAGATAAAATAGCCCTGAATCCAGGAAATCCTCTTCACGATACTGACCAGACAAACGCTGATAGAGATAGTTTCGTTCTGGAGGTGCTAAACCAATCCGAAAATGCTTGAGCACTTCATCTGTCAAACCACGCTGATAGAGGTAGTTTCTGGCCTCTTCCCCCATGGTCGTTGTCATGAGAATAGCATGATAAAATTTGGCAGCATCTTCATGCATATCATAAAGAGCTTGGTGAGGCGAGGCTGGCCTCTGCTCACTATAAAGCGGTTTTTCAACCTCAATTCCAACACGCTGACCTAAGATTTGGACAGCCTCCATAAAGGGAACCCCTTGGTACTCCTCGATGAATTTAAAGACATCACCTGAGCGACCACAACCAAAACAGTGATAAAACTGCTTATCCTCTACAACGTTGAAAGAAGGTGTTTTTTCACCATGAAAAGGACAGAGCCCTAGATAGTTCCGTCCTGCCTTTTGTAAAGAAATCACATCTCCTATGACTTCCACAATGTTGGCATTGTTTTTGATTTCTTCAATGACTTGTTTGTCAACCATACACAATACCTCCATGTTATCATAGTTTCCTTTATATAGTATACTTTATTTCAGAAAAAAAGTAAACCATTTCATACGCTTTCCGTAATTATCTTTGCCTTATTTTTCTAGATAGAAAAGAAAGTTAAAAAAACTCAGAAACACTTTAACGCTTCTAAGTTTTTCTTCTCTATTTTTTGATGAAAATAAAGTTTATCTATTCAAATAATTGATAGTAGTCTGAGATTTTCATTTTTGCTTTTTCTTCTTGGGTAAAATCTTGGATAATCCGTCCTTCTTTCATGACAATCAGACGATTTCCGTACTTCAACGCGTCCTCCATATGGTGAGTAATCATAAGTGCTGTCAGCTGATCTTTCTTGACAAAGTCATCTGTCAACTCCATGAGAGCGACACTTGTCTTTGGATCAAGGGCTGCAGTATGCTCATCTAATAGGAGTAATTCAGGTCGCTTCAAGGTTGCCATCAAGAGACTCAAAGCCTGTCTTTGGCCACCTGATAAGAACTCAATCGGTGTATTCAAGTGTTTCTCAAGACCGTTTCCTACTTTTTCAATGGTTGCCTGAAATTCATCCTTATAGCTATTCAAGCGTCGTGGTAACAATCCACGCTTTTCACCACGAAACTTGGCAATCAGGAGATTTTCAGCAACCGTCATACGAGGAGCTGTTCCCATCTTTGGATCTTGGAAGACTCGAGACAAATACTTGGCTCTCTTCTCTGGTGAAAACTTGGTAACATCTTCACCTAAAATACGGATAGTTCCACTGGTTAGTGATAAGGTTCCTGCAATGGTGTTAAAGAGGGTCGATTTCCCAGCACCATTTCCACCTAAAATCGTGATGAAATCCTGTTCAAAAATTTCTAAGGAAACATCATTTAAAATAATCTTTTCTTCATCAAAGCCATTTTTAACAACTTTGGTTGCATTTTTTAATTCTACAATTGCTGTCATTTGCTTAACTTGGCTCCTTTCAAGATTGTTTGCTTAAATGTTGGAATCATGAGGCAGACTGCCAAAATCAAGGCACTGTATAAACGAAGGTAACTTGTATTAAAGCCAAGCGCGATGACAGCCCACACTAAGAATTGATAGGCGATAGAACCCACAACGATGGCAAGCAGACGCTCTGCCAAACTCAGACTCTTGAAAATAACTTCTCCAATAATCAAACTTGCAAGTCCCACAACGATAACCCCGATTCCTCGAGATACATCGGCATAGCCTTCTTGCTGGGCAATAAGAGCTCCTGCAAGGGCAATCACACCATTGGATAAGACCAAGCCCATGAGCTCCATGCGCCCAGTATGAATTCCGAAACTTCTAGCCATATCAGGATTGTCACCTGTAGCAATATAGGCTTGTCCGAGTTTGGTGTCCAAGAAAAAGAGCATGAGAGCAATGACAAGACTGACAAAGATAAGACCTATCAAGAGTTGGTTCAAGTCTGAATCAAAAGGTAAGACATCCTGGATTTGCTTAGTTCCAAGCAGTCCTAAATTCGCACGTCCCATAATCAAGAGCATGATAGAGTGACAAGAAGTCATCACCAAAATCCCTGAAAGTAAAGTCGGAATCTTCCCTTTTGTATAAAGAAGCCCTGCTGCCATTCCAGCCAAACAACCTGCTCCTACAGCAACAAGTGTCGCTAAAAAGGGATTTACACCTTTGGTTATCAGAGTGACAGCAACAGCTCCCCCAAGAGGGAAGGAACCTTCTGTCGTCATATCTGGAAAGTTTAAAATCCTAAATGTCATAAAGATTCCCAGACCTAAAATAGCCCAGACAAATCCTTGAGAAATAATAGATAATATCATCTGTTTCTTAACCTTTTCTATATGATTTCTATTGTAAAAAATTGGAGGAGATGTCCCCAACTCCTCCATTGTAGATTATTCAATCACTTGTCCTGCTTCTTTTAGAACAGATTCAGGAATAGTAATACCTAGTTCTTGTGCCAATTTTTTATTGATTACTGACTTACCAGTTGAAAAGACATTGACTGGTGTATCAGCTGGTTTTGCACCTTTCAAAACTTGCGCAATCATTTTACCAGTTGCCACACCAAGATCATGTTGGTCAACTACAACGGATGCCAAACCACCTGCTTCTACCATGGCAGTTGCGCTTGGGTAAATTGGTTTTTTAGCTGATTGGTTGCTTGATACAACAGTTGAGAAGGCTGAAGCAATGGTGTTATCAATTGGAACCCAGATAGCATCGACCTTGCTAGTCATAACGTTAAGTGTTGAAGCAATTTCATTTGTTGAAGGAACTGCAAATGTTTCTACTGTCAAACCTGCTTTTTCAGCATAAGCCTTAAATTCTTCGACCTGTGTTTTTGAATTGTCTTCACTACTTGAGTAAAGAGCTCCTATTGTTTTCACATTTGGTGTTAGAGCCTTGATGAGTTCAACTTGTTGTTGAGCTGGATTGTGGTCAGATACTCCTGTGATGTTGCCACCTGGTTTTTTCAAATCTTTAACCAAGTTAGCACCAATTGGGTCTGTAATCGCGGCCATGATAACTGGTAGGTCTTTTGTTGCACTAGCCAATCCTTGAGCAGCTGGTGTTGCAATACCGACAACCAAGTCATTGCCGTTTGCAACCAACTGTTTACTCATTGTCGCAACCTTACTTTGATCACCTTCTGAGTTCATAAAGTCAATTTTCAACTGATCATCTTTATAGCCTTCTTCTGCAAGTCCATCTTGAATCCCTTTATAAATCAAATCAAGAGATGGATGGCTCACAAATTGAAGGACACCAACTTTGGCAACTTTCTTTTCATTTTTAGCTTCTGGTTTATTCATTGAAGAGTAAATCAAGCTTCCTGCTACTAAGACTGCTAATGCAGCGATAATTCCAATTAAACGTTTATTTTTCATTCTATTTCTCCTTTTTAATTCCTTTAAACTACTTCACTTATCTGAACAAGCGACGCCATCGTTTTCTTTCCATACTAACCTCCATCAAAAAAGTCCTCACACAAAAAACTTGTGTGAGGACGTCGATGCGCGGTACCACCTCAATTATAGGGAATTTCCCTATCGCTCTGTCTCGCAATAACGAGATGCACTGTAAGGTGTGCTCACCGAATTTTTATGATTTCAAATTCTAAATAACATCCAGCCCAATTTTCATCATCACCACTTATCTGTTTTCAGCTACCACAGACTCTCTAAAAAGTTTGTATGATTACTTTTCTGAATGTTTAAATTATATCATTTTTCAATTACTTGTCAAGACTCTTTGAGTATTTTTTTGAAATATTCAAAAACTTCCCCTGTGGAAAAGAGGAAGCTTGATAGGTATCAACCTGAATTACGCAATCCTGTCGCAATTCCGTTGATGGTTGTATGGATTAATTTTTCTTGGTCGCTTGATAATTCTCCTCGGCGTTGACGTTTAATCAACTCCAACTGGATATAGTTGAGGATATTAAAGTAAGGCATACGGTAATCCAAACTTGCTTTTAGATATGGATTTTCAGCCAAGAGTTCATCGTAACCTTCGATAGCCAAGATGACTTCCTTGGTAACTTGCCATTCATTTAAAATAATCTCATAGATTGCTTTTACTTGATCATCTTCGCAAAGTTTGGCATATTCAAAAGCAATGTTCATATTTGATTTTGACAAGACCATGTCAACATTTGAAAGAAGTGACTGGAAGAAAGGCCAATTTTGGTACATATCTCGTAGAATAGCGATATTCTCTGGATTTTTATCGATAAATTCCTTGAAGCTTGATCCGACACCATACCAGCCAGGGAACATGACACGGCTTTGTGACCATGAGAAGACCCAAGGGATAGCACGCAAACCACCGATTTCAGTAATGGTCTTACGAGCGGCTGGACGAGAACCAATATTAAAGCTTGAAATAGCCTTGATTGGACTTGACTCGAAGAAATAATCATAGAAATGGTCATTACCAAAGACCAAATCACGGTAGATATCGTAACTACGGTCCACTACTTGGTCCATAATGGCTTCATAACGATTGGATGTATTGGTATCGCTCTTCTTCTGCGTAATCATACGGTTAATGGCTGCAGATACTAGCATTTCAAGATTATAGTAGGCCGCATCTTTATTACCGTATTTATTGCCAATTACTTCACCCTGCTCCGTCAAACGGATACGATCCTTGATAGACTTGAGCGGTTGAGATGTGATAGCTTCATAAGTTGGTCCACCACCACGACCAACAGTACCACCACGGCCATGGAAGAAGGTAACCTTAACGCCAAATTCATCTCCAATAGCAGTCAATTGTTGTTGAGCCTTGTAGAGAGTCCAACATGATGAAAGGTAACCACCATCTTTATTACTATCAGAGTAGCCAAGCATGATTTCTTGGTAGTTATTGCGCGAAGCAATCCATTTCTTAGCAAGAGGAAGAGAAAGGTATTCTCTCATAGTTTCTTCTGAGTGATCCAAGTCCTCAATTGTCTCAAAGAGAGGAACGATTTGGACACGGGCTCTTTCTTTATCAACTAGCCCTACTTCTTTTAGCAAGATAGCCAATTCCAGCATGTCTGATACGCTGGTTGCATGTGAAATGATGGTCTGACGAATGACATCATCACCCAACTTATCTTTCAAATTACGAGCAGCCTTAAAGATTGCTAATTCTTTTTCAAGTAACTCTGATTTTTCAACATGAGTGGCAGAAAGAATACGTGGATCTTCCTCCAATTCTTTCAAGAGAAGCTGGCATTTTTCTTCTTCACTTAGTTCGCTATAACGCGAATGAATTCCTGCTGATTTCAAAAGTTCAGCTACGCAGGCCTCATGAACACTTGAATCTTGACGCATGTCGATGGATGCCAAATAGAAACCAAAAATTTCAACTGCTTGAATTAACTCAACAAAATCACCAGAAATTAGTGCCTCACCCTTGTTTTCCAAGAGGGAATCACGGATAGTAATTAAGTCCTTATAAAAATCATTGGCTGTTTCATAGCGAGCCCCAATTTCCTTATCCTCAATCAGATAGGCTTTTGTTGCTTGAATTTTTGATTGAATATCAAACAGGGCACGACGATACAGCTCTTTTTCGCGGTAAATCGAATTATCCTTAGATTGACAAGCCATTTCTCTGACTTGCTTGCTGACATTGACAATACTTGTTGAGAGAGAGAACTCACGATAGAGCTGATAAATCTTTTCATCATAGTAGTTCATGATGACTTCACACTGTGTCATGGCAGATTGTTTCAATGTATCTGCTGTAACAAAGGGATTCCCATCACGGTCTCCACCAATCCACATTCCCATGGTAATTGGTTTAGGAT